>Ga0302277_1000373_pt1 | contig 35297 bp, 44 predicted proteins | sample III_Bog_N3_1_FD_198759 | JGI IMG/M metagenome (GOLD analysis project Ga0302277, IMG submission 198759) | Peat permafrost microbial communities from Stordalen Mire near Abisko, Sweden - III_Bog_N3_1 | ecosystem: Environmental > Terrestrial > Soil > Wetlands > Peat | place: Sweden: Abisko... | reverse complement strand
TTGTGGGACAGCACAAGTAACCAAAGCGAGGAGTCCATTCTAGAGCATAGAGCTTATCTTCGGTTACGATAGAGTTGAGATCGAGAATTCCTCTAAAGCCAACAGCTTGCAAGAATGGGATCGCTTTCTTCAATCCCTCCCTGTAGATTCTTGATTCATCCGAGAGTGCAAAAATGAGATTTCCAGAACAACCTGTGTTTGGACCTTTGTTTTCATTCATGAACTTTTTTTCTTCCAACGTGCCAGTTAGAAGATAAAAATCAGTCCCATTAAAAAACCCTTCTATCCCAATCTCCTGCCCTTTGACAAACTCTTGCAGGATAAAAGGAGCATGTTTAGCAGCATTCCACAAAGTGTCGATATACTCAATAAGATCAGCCGCGCTTTTTGCAACGTAGGTGGTGGCTGTGTCCTGAGTCTGGCCTCCTTCTGTAAAAGGCTTAAATACATACGGTCTGTCATTCTTTCGTAGAAAAGCCTTAGCCTCAGTGGGCGTGTTAAATCTGGTATATGGGGGTACATTGATTCCGCAGTCCTCCATGGCTTTAAGGCCAGCTTCTCTGTCGTCCTCGAGCAAATGCTCGAAAGAACCGTCACCGAGTGTGGCTGCTTGCATCCTTGAAGCATCAGCTTGTTTCGCTTTGCCGGTAAGATCAAACAGCGATAAATCATATCCAGCATAATCAGGATATCCAAATCCTGCCACTGTACGCCGATGATCTAGCGATAGCTTCTTGGGGGGTGGTATTAGCCCCCCAAGAACATCCACGTAGTCAGATTTGGATAGGTAGTAATCTACATCGTGGCCTTCTGCAAGGAGCCGAAGTACAAACCACGCTCCCAAGCCTGTATACGAGGACATTGCTATTTTCATCGAAGCTGCTCCTTACCCCTGATGCTTTGCTTTACGGTGGATACTATCGCCGCTGCTTGTTTTGTGTTCGCCTTTACAAGCGGCTTGAGAGCCAGCAGCCTGCACACGTTCTTGCATAGCCTTGGCTTCCTTCAAAGAAAGATGCGCACTTTGACCAGACATAGGATTACCTCCTTGGTTATTGATTGATTGTTTTAGCAGGGAATAGCTGGTTAGCTATAATATTACCTGCTCCTGGAACTGTTTGTTGAAGAACATCCTTAGCAAGCGGTTTGATGTTATGCTTGCCAGTCTGAGTAGACTTCGTTGTGAGGTTGATAGTATCTTGAGCAGTACGTACAGCATCTCCAGCAATCGGACCCATTAAAGCAAGTGCGAGTCTGTCACCATGAGCAGCCCCAATAAAGGAGTGCATGATGCCCCAAGAACCGAAGTATGAAAGCATATCAAGATACTCCGAACTAAACTGTGCCAGATCCTCTGGATGTTGCAGTCGCTGATAGTCTTCTTTCAAACCTTGGCCAGCTTGTTTTGGATTCGCAGTTCGTGCAAAAACCTCGGCGGCTTTAAGCATCGGTGCAATGGTAGGAAACATTAAACCAATAGTACCAGCATAGCGAGCAATACCAACATAATCTCCACCTTCGAGTTTCTTCTGAAGTTCTCGTCGCATAAAGCGTTGCTGACTTGACACATATCCATGAAACATGGTAAGCATTCGTGTCCATGGATTACGCGTAGCGTTCAACGAGCGATCAAAAGGTCGAGAGATAAATGCGCGATTGTTTGTGAAGTGGTAGATCGCTTTGACTTTTTCTTCTCGTGTAAGTTGACCTCCACGTTTTACAATCTCACCAACATCTAAGCCGAGATCCTTTAATTCGATCCCAGCCATTTTATCACCTTGAGCAGCTTTCTCCGCCCAGTACTGCGCAGCATGATAACCCATTGTGGCGGCAGCTTTCAATTGCACATTGCGGATGAAATTGAAACCTGGATTATGAAAGATTTGATTGTACAATCTTCCGACTTCAGGCTGACCGATTTTCGTAACAAGTGGATTTTTCTCGCTTGACATGTCATCAAGAAGCATATGAAAATGTTGTGATGTAAATACTGCTGCGGCATCGGTAAGCTCTTTGATTTCGCCATTTTCCATGCCCATCATAGATTTGTAGATGCTAGCTAGTGGCGTTGCTGAAAGAGGATTAAAAAACGTACTCATGTGATTGACCGCAATCATAGGAGCAAGAAAGATTCTAGCCCGCTTTGAGGCAAACTGTTCTATTGCATTAGAGCGTTCGTGCACACTAGCGGTGTCGAGTTTCTTTAGGTCAATATGAAGAGGTTCCTGGCCTTGGGCTTGTCGAAACTTATTCTCAAGCATCAACGCATTTTTCATATTAAGTTTAGTTCTAGATTGATCCACGCCAGAAGCTGAGACACCTTCTGAGCCAATTTCCAAAGGTCTAGTAGAGTCGTGGAACTGGTTCGAGGCAATATCAAGTAATGCTTGTGCATGTGCCTCAGAGAAAGGATCGCCTTTCTCGTAAAGTGGCATTATATCACCTATGAGATTGGCATGGTTTTCTCCCATGACTTGCTGCTGTGCAAGCAAGCGTGCTTGAGAACCAAGCTTAATCGTATAGTCTTGCAATGTCATATCCGCATTTGCAGGATCAAGAGCGATGATTTTTGCTGCTTGAGAAGCTGCGGGGTGGTTTTGAACTTTGAGATCTGAATGAACCTTTCCAAGAGTAGAATGAAGCTGCGTAGGATCATTTTTAATAACCTCATGCACAGCATCCGCAGGCTTGAGAAGGTCACCTAAAATCTGCTGGCGTCGAAAATCATAATCAACCAGCCGCGTACCGACTTTCATTCCTTCTGGAGAACGCTTGAATTCCTCAGCTTGCGCTAGAAAAGTCTCACGTCCGAGCTTGGCTGTACCAGATTTCTCTGCGCTTTCACCAAGTTTAGAGTAAGCATCTTTAGCAAGACTTCCTAAAGCATCTGCTGCACCGCCAATTCCCATTACTGACCTCCTGCTTGAGCCAGTGTCTCACGTACTCGTTTCATGATTTTTGTTACTTCGGTCGAGTTGCCTTTGAGGTATGCAGCTGTTTCACGTTCATGTAAGAGCGTAAGCGTATTCTGATATCTCGACCTAGCTTCTACGGCAGCTTTGGAACGGCCAGGGAAGAAAGTTTTTACTTGCTTCAAATCATATTGCTGTGCGCTTTCTATGAGTTTCTTATCTCGTTGCCAAGGAGAAAGCGAGTCTGAACCTTTTATTCCAGGTTGTGTGGAGCGGAAAGCATTGCGTTGGCCAAGTTCTTTGTACCATTTCGAACGTGTGAAAATATCGATATGATTTTGGATTGCTTGTGAAAATTCTTCAATACCTGCTGTTGTTGTCTTACGACCTAGAAGCGTTCTCATCTTAGGACTGTTCATAAGAACATCTTCCAGTTTCCTTGCTACAGGTTTTGGAAGTCTGTCCTTGTAGGAGTACATGTATGCTAAAAAGTTAGTCCAGTCTCCACCTTCAGCATTGGATTTCTCAAACTGGATACCGGACTCTTTGAGGGGATTGAAGTACTCTCGCAAATCCTCTGCTAGAGCATGTGCAGCACTCACATCATCATCTGTCTTTCCAGCAAGTGTATCTACATATTCTTGCCAGAATTTTGGAGAATTCTTTCCACCTTTTGCAGTAGCAGCCTTGTCTGCGGCAACTTTCCAGTTAAAAGAAATAGCCATTTGATAACCAGTGACTTTGCCTGATTTATCATAGTCATAACGAGAGTCAGTGTGTTGAGACGCCGTTTTTATAGAGGGCGCTTTTGGTTGATTCTTCGCAACGTTCTCTGGCCCAGTTACAGTCCTGGCTTCTGCCGCCTTCTTCACAGCTTCTACTCGCCGCTTGAGCATCGCAGCTTTAGCAACCACCGGCGCTTTCTCAGCACCACCAGGATGATTTTTGAATACTTCTTGTGCTTTTGCAAGTTCTTGTTTCCATTCTGCTTGTCCTTCTGGGGTTTTCATATACTCATCTACAAGTTCCTGCCCTTTCATTTGCTGAACTTGCGGCACATCAGAATCCATTCTCGATGCCGCTTTGTCAAGCTGTCCATCAAGAAACCCGCGAAGATCACCCCACCTAGCATCATCAGGTTTGAACTCTGAAATTTTCCATCCCTGCCGGTCAAGAAACTGACGAATGATTCTCATATTAGAGAATACTGTCTTCCACTTCACAGGATCCTTGTCGCTCATATCCTGATGAAATTTAAGCCTGTCAAGTTCCTCCATCGGAGCTTTTTCTTCCATTGTAACATGAGCAAGAGCCTCTTCAATAATGGAAGATGCCGCCGGCCTACCACCCGCCGCCATTACAGAAGCCATGTGAGTCTGATATTGTTCCAAGTACTCTTCTGATGTAGCGCTACGTTTTCCTTGAGCACCTAGATCGGCCTCATGCTCTGCGGCGGCCATAGCATCTTTCTCGACTCCTTCAGGGAGATGATCGACAAGCTTAGCCGCACCTTTTCCAGCCATAGAAAAGAGAGTGCCCATAGCTGCAAATTGAAGTCCCATTTTCCAAGCATCTTTTTTGTCTTCTGAGTCTAGCGTCAGTTCTCCAAAAGCCAACCCCTCTGTACCATAAGTAAGCATCTTCGCCGCGGTCTGGCCTACCTTTGATGCGCCGAGAGTCTCCGTGAGATTGGCTAGCATCGGTACGCCTTCAGCAGTGGTTTTTGCAAGTCCAATTCCCAATTCGGTAGCTTTTCCAATACCGCTAAACAGCGGCAGCAGCATGGCATTCTCCACTACAAACGAAGAGGCTTTCTCGGTAAAGGTTCTAGCAGGTGTTACACCAGACCAGAAGTCCTCTTGAGATGCTATGTCATGCATCCACTTTGAACCCCCAGTAGGATTTCGTTCGCCTGTGTCTTCGATTGCTTTGGCTATCCCGGTAACAAGTCCACTCTCTTTTACTCGATTGTGCATATTCAAATAAAGATTTTGCCATCCAACAAGACCTGTAAAGTCTCCGCTGCGAATGGAGTCTTCCATAGCTACTATAGGAAGACCGGTAATATTTGTGATTGTACGAAGCGCATTTGCAGTTTCTCCAATAGCACTGTCTAAGCCTTCGAGAGCGCCTTTAACCATTGGATTTCTATAGGCTTGTGCTGGATCATAAGACAGCCCAGATTTCCAAGCGTTACGAAGCCATAAATCCCTTGATAACGGTGCAGCACCCATCTTCTGATACAGCGGCGCTAGAGCCTCATCGTAGTATCTTGAGGCGAGAGCGAGCTTTTCTGAGTCGGTTTTTCCTGCAAACTTCGGTGCTTCTTGTGACCAGCGACTCAAACTGTTTGCAAGTCCATCATAAGGATCATCAAACAAGAAAGGATTCAGGCTGGTATCCTTCACAGCTTGTATCTTCTCTTTGGATTGCAGAGAGTTGATACTGTGATACTGCTGTTTGATCTCAGCAACCTTCGACTGTTGGATAAAATCAGCCATGCCTTCTTGCAATGCGAAACGAAGGTTAGTCTGAGGCTGGCTTATCTGGATCGAAGAACCGCTTGATTTTCCTGGCGCCTTGATTGATTGTGTCGATGGTCTGCTCGGCATCATGGCTGATGATACCCGCGCCGTAGTGGCCTTTAATAAGGAGTCTGTCTGCTGTTGAAACGCTTGACTTCCAGGGCTTGCCTGTTCTTGGATCGAGGTCGGCACTGCTCCCTGTGCCGGTGCTTGTGGTTGCGCTTCCTGTGCTTGTGCCATTTCCTGCTCCATCTCCTACATGTACAGTAGGAACTTGTAAACGAGAATCATCAACTTTGAGACCGAGACCTTTGGCGATCACATTGCGATTAAGCAAAAAGGCATTTTTTGCCTGCTCGTCGATAGCGTCAATGGATTGAAGCTGTCGCCGAATCTCAGCCTGTCTGCTAGAAGATGGACCTTTATCAAGTTCGGCATTTAATGCTTGACGACTTTTTTGATTCTCAGTAGCGGATGTTCCATAGTTTTTCTGAGCTTCGTTAAAAGCTTTTAGAACTTCGATTGGATTTCCCTGTTTGAGATTCTCCAGTGCGACTTGTGTACCAGCTCTGTAACGTTCCAACGCAGCTGCGGCAGCGTTATCCTTGTCTGCCTGTTTATTTTTGAGTATCTGCTCGTCAAGTTTGGTTCCAGAGTCAATAGCAGCTTTTCTTAGCTCAGTCGCAGCTTCAATATTCTTAACATCCAATGCACCTCGAGCTTTTAGCTGAGCAGCGAAAATTGGTCCCATAGCCTTAACCGTCTCAAGCTGTTCTTTTCGTTGCGCCAAAGCGGCCTGATACTGGGCCTGGGCTTGTACATTTGGACCCATCTGAGTAGGTGTCTTTTGCTGGAACTGCTCGGCATAGTCAAGATGCTGTTGAGCCATTTGCTTACCTTGAGCTACACCTTGATGCTCCAGAGTTTTGTTTGCTTGAGGATCAGTAAAGTCAATGTTAAAGCCCTTTGCGATTTGCTTCCTGAGCTTATCGTTTGAAAGTATACCATTCATTACAGCTTTGTTTCGCTCTGCCGCTGCCTTGGCATCTGCATTGTTTGGATCTTGCTTTAGTACTTGCTGCGCTTGGTCCATACCCTGCTGAGCCACAAGCAATTGCTGTGTAGCAGAAGCGACTTCTACTTTCTGCTTGTTCTGCTTTTCCGTCTCCGCAGTAGCCAGCATGTGCGTGACTCCGCGAATTGTATTTCCGATTCCCTGCACTTGTGCATTGTGCCTTCCAACAACCTCTCGATTGTCCATATGCATAGGTGCAAGTTGCGTTTGCGGTTGCATCATAGAAGACGGCACCTGCCCAGCATGGCCACCTGCTACAGGTGTTGCAGCCTTCACAGCAAGCGACTGGAGATTCTCTTTATTTCCACCTAGAATCTGCTCCAGCACCTGCGCTGGATTGAAACTTGATCCTTGATTTACGCTCGTTGGTACTGTCGAGTCAGGCATATCTTCTCCTATTCAAACGCATCCTCAGAATCACCAATTACAGAACCCCAGTCTGTGTTGTCAGCTACCATTGCCGAGGTATCTACTCCTGCAATCTGAGAGTTTCCGGCCGCCGCAGTAGAAGCAACCGAAGAATTTGATGGAACTGAAGCTGCTCCAGCATTTCCTGTGTTTGTAGCTCCACTGCTACCGTGTATAACAGCTCCCACATCTTGTGAAATATCACCCACCACATTTCCAAGCGTGCTCCATGCACTTGTGGCAGTTTCAGCTGCTGCTTTGTTTTCCATACCACTAAGCAGAGAGGCTGTTAGCTGCTCCTGTGACTGTGTAAGATTAGCACTCTCACCAGCAACTGCGGCTGTTTCTTGAGATTGTAGATTTGAATCTGCGATAGCTGCAACACTGCTGTTCGCTGAAACTCCACCTGCGCCAAGAGCAGCGTTTGTATTAGCTTGAGCTGTTGCCATTTGAGGCTGGAGAGATTGGATATACTCTTGGAGAATAGTAGAGTCTGTGCCGCTCATACCATTAAGAAGAGAATAAAGAGATCCTCCAACGCCAGAACCGTAGATATCATCAAGTTGCTTCTGAAGAGCATTCTGACCATTAGGGTTGTTTGCATTTGTGATAAATCCATTCGTCGATGAAGAAGCAGAGGTGCTCGTTGCGGGAACCGCACTACCTGTAGTCGAAGCCTGTGCTGTGTTAACACCGCCAAGATTAGGTGCAGAAGGAACGAGTGGATTCGATCCTGTGGGTGTCGTAGGACTTCCAGGAATCCCTTTTCCAATAATAGACTGCATAGTTCCGCCAGTCTTTGGAGTGGTCTGGTTATTCCCAGCTGGATTAGAATAAGGCACCATGTTATTCGTTGCCATTAAACACTTCCCTTCCGCAGTCTCATCCTGCGAGTTGTAGTAACTTGATCTCGGTTACGCTGAGAAGTGCGTTGGAAAATAAGCCCCGGCGCACCTTCAATACCACCGCTGGTTTGGAACTTCTGATCTCCATAGAGCGAGGAATGGAGTTCTTGCTTTTTATTTGCGAGATTAAGTTGCGGCGCAAGCCTAATTGCTACTGCATACTCTAGAATCTCCTGCCATTCATCAGCCATCAAGATTGGAGTGTCTTCAGCAAAACCATTAGGTGTCTCAGTTAGCGGATGCTGCTTTTGATAACGCATATAGCAAGCATAGCTGTTATTTGGCATTGAGCCAATCAAAATCTGATTGTTATTCCGACTCCAGTAAAGTGGCAGTCCAGGAATATTGAGAAGCACTTCGATTGAGTCAAAGCTTCTGAACTTTAGATCATACCCTGCGTTAGTTTCGTTGTTTGTCGCACTCGGCACCACAAAAGGATCGTTATAAATAAAGAACGAATTCACCTTTGTGACATCCAAAGGTGCATCAGCAGTGGCTAGAAAGTAACTGGGCGCATAGCTATTCTGATAAGCAACGAAGTTTGTCAGCGGCCCTGTGACTTCTAGCAGTGGGTGCTTGTAATCCGTTGTAAGCTCTAGCATAGCTTTTCGGATAGCCTCATTAACTGTTCCCGTAGCCACAGGCCTATTCATCAACAAACCTTGAATACCCACATAACAATCACCGGCTTGAAAACTCATTTTGAGACTCCTTAGAACACATACACAGTAGCATTTACTGTTGCATCACTCGGTGCGAGATAGATATAGGTTGCTGTTGCTGTAGTTGGTTGCCATACTTGAAGTTGCTTATCCGAGTTTACAAGATGTACTCCGATTGGCTGCCGCTGAAGACCGTGATTGACTGCAATCGCTGTACCGGTAGTTGTCCATTTATTAGCTTGCGTAGAAGACGCTGCTCCAATCCGTATCAATACACCTGAGCTATTTCCCTGTCCAAACTCGCTCCAGTTTCCAGTAGCATCTTTTCCAGTTGGAATACCCATATCCACATTACCATTGAGTGTTTGATGCACACTCTGCGCCCATCGAAGAGTATCTCCAGAAACACCAGCTGATACAGGATTCTGTGTCTTTGCCATTATACCGGCCTCTGTGAAGGATCAAAGGATGCGTACATTTGGATCTTCGAAAAGCGAATCTGCGCAGTATCAGAATTTCCAAAAGGTTGTATCTGAATCTGCAACTGAGGAGAATGCACTGTGAAAGCTCCCGCCGTGGTCGTTGTTTGTGGATATATCTGCACCTCGATTGGATTACCAGAAAGGGTATTATAGGTTGCTGGCTGCAAAATAAGCGTAGAAAATATAATACCGTTGATGTAAAACGTCACTGTAGTATCTGCTGTGACATTTGCCCATAGCGCAATGTACAAAGCATCAACTGTGATATCTCTGCCAAAAAGAAGCTCCTCTTGAGGAAATGTAACAAATGGTGCAATTGATCTTGAGTTAACATTGGCCAATCCTTCAGTTAAACTAATAGCAACTAAAGAAGTCGGACGACCTTCCTGAAATACCAGTACCGGCGAGTAGGCTGTGAGATTGGCTACTCCTTGATCAAAAGCAAGAATATCGCAAAAGATTTCGTTTCCAGTGGGAGTACCAGTGTATGAGAACACTTGCCAAGTGTTGTTGGAAGTATTATATAAAAACGTACTTCCACCAATCATAAATAAAATAACTGGCCAGGTATCTCCACCGATTGTAACTGCACATGCAACGCTTCCAGTAAGGGCAGCTTGAGATTGAAGAAGACTGAAAAACAACGCCTTGATTTTATTACCAATCGGACTTATCGTACTAGAAAGCTGAAAAATATTCGTGTTTCCAACATATGCACCAGTTTGATCATATGCACACACAAGTTGCGAATCCTGCGCACCTTCTCCAGAGTCACCAAGTCCAATATGCGAAAACTGAAATGGATCAGCACCGCTTCCTAGAGCAGTTGCATAAGACAATCCCTCAGAGCGAATGATGAAAGCGGTATTGTTTGAAACTACCAGACCAGTTAAAGAATCTCCAATATCTGCAAGTTGTGTAAAGCCAGCTCCAGTAATATTCCCAGAGCCGTCTTCAGGTGACCACTCATCTAAATCTTCTGCTGCACTCCATGAAAAAATCATACTCGTATCTTGTACAACGTTATTAAGCGCTGGAATATTTCCAAGACCAATCAAAGAACCTGCGAACTTTCGAAGTATTTGAACCCCGGCATAAAGTGACGAAACTTTGAACAAACCGGGACCAGCATACTTTAAGATCATCGGTCCAAGGCCGGCCATGTATAGAGTACCGCCTACCGAGGCAGTAGAAATATTTGACGACTTAAATACAGGTTGAGTAGTATAAGCATCTGTTCCACCTTGGAGATTCGTAGGTCCGAAAGTCACAGGAGCGGCGGGAAAATAGTACGGTATTCCGCGACTAGTACTACCATTTGTTGAAGCATCTGCCACTTGATAATTGTTTCCTGCTGCTCCATTAGCAGAAGAATCGGCATTGGCAGTTATTACAATACCAAGACCATCAGTTGATGCAGAAGCAAAGACAGCATCGAAACCAGGCGCGCCGTTGAAAACTGTGTTAAACTGTGTAACAAATGCTGCTACGACCTCCGCTACTGTTTGGGGCGCACCAACAGCTATCGAGACAGTAGCAATAAGCCCACCTGATAGATACACACCAAGTGCCAAGGTTCCATAATAGTATGCTTTATCTCCCAAGAGAGCTATTGGACCCAGTGGACTGAGTATTGGTAGCGTAATCGAAGCCACTGTCGGTGGAAATATAGGAGGTAAAAACCGTACTGAAAAAGTATCGTTTCCGATAAGTGCCGGTGCTCCATATGTATTATAATTCCACGAGGTCATATAGAAGGTATAGACTATCCCATTAAGAGTAGATCCATCTGGGGCCTCAGCAAATCCAAGAGCATAATTTAACTGCCCAAGTGGAGAACTGTAAAACGTTCCTACTTTAAGTAACGTGACTCCCATTGTACCAGACCAAAGAGTAGGGAATACCACCGACTGCCAGTTAGCAACGCATAGCTTGTTATCTACAACTACAAAACCATCCGAGGCAGCAAAACATTTACCATCGATATAAGCTGGCGGCGCAGACGTATCCACGCCGCCAAAAGGAGCTTCAAGACCGCCATAGGTAATTTCGACTCCTAAATTACCATTTGCGAGTTTTTCTGTTTTCGCGTGTCCCATGGAAACTCCTAAGCTTTGCCCGCTTACTTTGTTCCGAGGTACAGATTAACTTCTCCAGTGAAGGTACCGCTAAACGTAAGCGGCCCGCTCATCCAGCCAAGTTCTTGAAAGTTTACAGCACTTCCATCAGCCGGAAAAGTCCATTGAAATGCGCGACCAGCTACATCTGTGATGATAAATGTCTGAGCCGCTACCGCACCGGTCCAAGTACCACCTTTAAACTTTACATTTGCTGTTCCAAAAGGAGTGGTGCCAGCACCAGTAATCTTCCAGATACGGCCTGAGTAATCATTTGCCATCTGCTACTCCTTTCTAGTTCCAGTTAAAGTGGCACTTGATTACCACACCATAAAATGAAACTGTACCACCAGCTCCCGCAGTAAGGTTAACGTTTAAGACAAGCTCTGAATCCGCGGAAATGATCATAGCAGGAGAGGCGATCGGCACATTGATAACTTTCACCTGACCTGCCGTGTTTGTGGTAGTTGTAAGTCCATTTGCACCAAGAGCAATCAAATTCGATACTACTGGCGCAGCGGCATTGGAGAAGACTGTCTTAGTTAGCCCAATCGTTGCTACTGTGGCAGCCGCAGCATAGACTCCATAAATTACATCGATACTATCAATCTGTGTTCCCTTGGGTACTGGCCCACTCTGCGGTCCGATGAGGGTCGCCATAGCAGAAGCCAACGTAGGTGGAAATCCTGTAATACCTTCTGGACCGCTTGTACCTGCTACTGTCGAAGGCCCAGGAACCGAAGCAGCAGTTCCATACTGCTCCTGATCATATGCAGTTGTAGCATAAACTCCTGTGCGAATAAAAGCTTCCAGATTCGCAAAGAAAGTTCCAGCTTGAGTAGCTGCAAGGTTAAGTGAGAAGAGTCCCGCTCCTGCCGATCCTCTAGCAGCCAGGCTGGCAGTATCAAAGAACTCCGATGCACCGATAAAAAACTGACCGTCAGGAACCGAAACATCCTGAGTCCAGCGTCCGTCTGTCTGACTCATTTGAAACTCCTTCAGCGCCTTGGCGCTTTTAGACTAGAAAATCTTCCACTTCTTCTGCAAAATCTGGTTGTCGTACCTTCTCTACCGGAACAAGCTCTTCTTTACCGTCTGTGAGAACCTGTGCAATTCGCACATCTCGCTCACCTAGAAGTCCTGGTCCACGACGAGAGTTTGAATCTTGACAATGAATGCAAAGCAGCAATCCCCGTTCCCATTTCATCTGTGCAATTTTTGTTTTCCTGTCACATCTTGCACAGTAGCGCCAAGGGCCTCGCCAGAGAGTGTGTTTCAAACCGGATTCAGCAAAGAAACTCATTTTAAACTCCTTTTAGTAGACGGAGAGCGGGGAGCAGGATCCGCTCTCCCCATCTACCTTGCAACGATGGATTGTTGCAAACTTGAGGCTACGGTCCCTGAGTACCCCACACTCCCTGCCAACGAGGGCACCATGCAGCAACACGCATACGAGTTTTCTGCTTGATCGCATCCGTATCGAAGTCGTCGTCAAAGTCCGTGGAGGGTGCTTCGCGGTTGATAACCTCCAAAGCATGGTCCTGCTTCTCTGCAACCAAGAACCAAGCGCTAGGATTATTGAGCCAAGGAACTTCGATGTTCTTGTAATCCTCGGGCAGCAGAGAGTTGATGGTGTTGTCTGCTGTGTAAGGTTTACCCGAAGAACCAAGAATCTCACGAACAAGGAACCGAAGCTCAGGAGGCGTGATCAGATTGACCCAGCGAAGTCGAATCGGAAAGCCCATGTTATCAATCATCCGAGAAGCATGATTGGTAGCAAGCTGTAATCCAGCAACGCTGAAGTCCACGTCCACCGGGGGCCGATTAGGATATGTGCCAGGCGCACTAATAACACCCGCCGCTCCAGGAGCAATCTGGGTAGCATAAGCACCACCGAGAAGAGCATGCTGATTGTAGAACAGCGGATTGCCGTCGAATGTGGTGACGGCACTGGTAAAGCCCTGGTTGAATACATTCCACGCAATCATCTCTTTGGTAAAGGCAGCAGAACGAGCAAGCATAGTCGGTCCCTTTTTACCTACCAACCCATACTTATCATCGTCATACAATTCCTTCGAGGTACGAATACCCAAAGAGTATGTCAGAGGTTCAACACGCTTAGAAGCACCCTGCTTCATTTCTGTGTAAGCAGTTGAGGCGTTTTCGGGCTTTTCCTGTAGAATAGAAACGCCCGCCATTTCCAGCTCTTGTTCGTACTCAGAATCCGAATCAACTTCGTGAAACACCTTCGGATAATCTGAAGCTTTGAGCTGGCTATCGAGGCTATCGAAGTAGATTTTACGAAGCCCCGGCTGCATAAGTTGTGGAAATTTCGCTCGTACTTGAGGCATAGAAAATCTCCTTCGATTAAGCTACCTGAATGGCAGCGGTGAGAAAAACAAAGTTAACTGGTGCGTTGACATAGGAACCAAGAGGAAGAGCAATAATCTGTACAACTGCGGAGCCACCGGTCTTGGACTTGTCCACGTACCAGTAACCGTTAGCATCCTTGGTAAGACCGTAGGTAAGACCAATAGATGCCTGCACAGGAGTGTAATCAGCAGAAACACTACCAGTCGCATTATCAAACAGCGCCTGGAAAATGTTATCCTGGTTCGGTTCCATATACAACGTGCGTCCATCAGAAACCGGTGTGCCAATAGCAATGTTTACACCGAGAGGCTGATTGACTACAGAACCGTAGGTTTGGATAGCAATAGTGCCAGTAACTCCACCAAACGGCGGCACCGGAGCACCAGTTCCAACAGCTGCTAGGTTAAGGCCGAAAGATTCTGCTACTCCTAGAATCCCAGCCGATACAGTTGTGCCATCCCACTGTTGAACATAGCCGGAGCCGTTCAGTTGCACTGGGACGCCAGTAAGAAAAGTTTGCCCGGCCGCTTCAGGTTGAGAGCTAGTATAAGGTGTAGTGTTCGCCTTATTCTGTACCTGGAGAATCGGCAGATGCGTGGTAAGATTTGCTGGCATGTGCTTTACCTCATCTGAAAATGTTTAGGCGGCTCCTGCTACCGCGGTTGATGTTAAGCTTCCGGCTCGTAGAAGGTAGAGAATCTATCTAGCATCGGAGCCTCTCCAAGTTCAAAAGTGCCGACGATTTTAGAAGTCGGAGGTCTGTGGTTGTTACCGAGTTGACGTTTTGAAAGTTCAAGTCCCCTACGACGCTTGCCATAGAGAATTCGTTTATGAACACGCATACAGACCACATCCTGATAAGTGTAGCGTTCTTCAGAATCGAAGAGCAACGGCACCTTAAACGTAGGCTCTACATGCTCAGGCTTGAGAAACTCATAACCCTCTGCAAGAAGCTGACCAAGCCTACGCTGATCTGTAGAAGCCCAAACAATCTCATATTCGGTATCTTTGAGTTTCATGTTCATATAATCTGGAATCTCATGATCGATCACAGGAATATTGATGCGTGTATCGTACGCATCCTGCTCCTTGAGATTCTTCCAGTCCGGCTCCTTCGGAGCAGCAGCTTCTGCACGTTCTTTTTTGATGTTTGAAAGAACCTTCTTGATCTGCTCCTCAAGCTCTGTATTGTTAAGCTTTGGATCTGCAATAGCTTGTGCAACCTGTGCAGCCTGAGCGGTTTCTGTTTTATGCTCTATCGTAGGCATTAGTATCCCACCCCTTCTTTATCAAGCATCTCTGCATAATCCTCAGCAGTAAAACCAAGAAGCTTGGCCGCTTTACGAACTTCGTCTGTGGGGGTTTTGCGTTCGTGAGTACCAGAGCCAGTGTCTCCAGCAGAGCCGCCGCTTGTACCACGAGAACCGTTGTCAGAAGAGGCGAAGCGACTCTTGATCTTGCCTTCGAGAAGTTCATCGGTATGGTTACCCAGAACTGTCTTATAGCAATTTTCAACCACAGAGGCATCATTCTTGGCTTGAATGCTCTGTGCGGCAATAAGAGCATCTACCTCGCGCTTGATGTCACCGTGGTAGTATTTGAATTTCTGCTCATCCTCAAAGACCTCACGCTTAACGCGATCAGCGCGAAGAAGTAGAACCTCGTTTGTCACAGGTTGATTTGCCAAAGCAAGAGCTTGCTTGGTCTTGCCTTCGAGCATCAGAGCTTCGATCTGCTCTTCCAATGTACCTTCTGCTTCTTGACGAGAAGAAACAGCGGCTCGTGCAGCAGCGGCGTCGTCCTTTTTCTTTTGCTCTGCTGAAGCGGTCACTTGAATGTTTTTAAGCTCTTCAAGCATTTCCCGAATCTTTGGAAGCTCTGCGGAGGCCGCAGCACCATCGTCGATCTTTTTCTGAAGATCGTCAGGAAGCGTAAACCCCTCCTGTCCATCTTCAGCTACCTTTTTCTGCCAGTTAAGAAATGTCATTAGAGATTACTCCCTTCCTGTGAAGATTTGAAAGTGGTTACTTTCCTACTCTGAGCTTCGATGTTCTCTTCAATTTCTTCAACGACTTCTGGAAGTTGAAGAAGCATATTTGCAAGGTTAAGCTGTGTTTTTAGAATCGCTATGTGAGTCTTGACCTCTTCTGCTGACTTCTGTAGATTGAGTATCCTCACACCATCAATAGCCTCTTGCTTGAGGCTATTGAGCAGTCCCAGCACCGGCTGGAACTCCTCCCTGCCCCACAATTCCTTGAGGAACTGTCGATACGGGATTAGGTCTCCCACTTTGTTGATTTCCATTTCCTGCTCCTGCTCCCGCAGCTTGCGCTGCTTGTTGCATTGCGGCTTCGATAATGTTTGAGACATTCGGTAGAAGCGTCTCAGTATTATCTTTGTTAAAATCACGCAACAGAGTCTGACCCATCACTCGTGTCGCAAGAAGCATTTCAAGATAGTACTGCTTGAGATCTTGTGGAATTTGTGGCTGAGCGATTGCTTGAATAACCTGGGCCTGGGAGTTGTATAGCCGCTCCATGCGATCGCTCAACAGAATATCATTCTGGCGTTCAAGCTCCTTGTTCATAGAAGCTGAGGCTGGCCGAAGTCTCAGGCCAAGCACGCCAGCTTTATACTGATCGAGAGCTTTTTTGAGCCTCTCTGCCTGTGTACCATACTTTTCAAGTCTCGAGCCGATACCATAGTTTGAGTACATTGTCAGAAACTTTAATCCAAGTTTTACATGTGCTGAGCGCATATCACCAGTGCGCAAGTTGTTTCGGTTATTCTGCTGCATCATAACCATGGAAGTGCCGGCAGCACTGTAGATGCCACGCTTTTGATTTACAATTCCACCGCCAGTTCCACCAGTCGCCGGATCTACTCCAGTACGTTCCTTTGCAATAGCCATGTGAAACTGATCTGGCCCATCGCTATATCCAAGGTCCGCTGCTGATTTAATATGCTCAAGCTCTCCTTCTTTCGCTGGAAGTACAACACCAGGAAAAATATCAAGCATCGAGGTAAGCTTGGATTCCGGATCTGCTCTCCAGACACCAAGCATAGCCATGTTACGATTATTTGTGCGCCAGTTGTTATTGTTAGAAAGCTCCGTCTGGATCATATGAATCATCTCAGCAAAGCCGGTGCCGAGATAGGATTCATCGTCATATGCAAGTTTCATGTCCTGGTATGGAAGCATGTTCTTTGGATAGTTGTTAAAGGCTATCCAAAGAATCTTCCGGCTCTTCTTGTGATACTTTGCTTGGAAAGAGTAGGTCTTTCTTTGAACATCAAACTTAAAGAACAACGTGTAAATGTACCATCGCGCCGCTCCGGCATCTACGCCAGTGGATTCAATCCCAAACTGCTCGTTAACTTCACGCTCCATTTCAGTTTCTTGAACTGCATCTGGAGATGCGAGAAGCTTGTCAATGTCTGACTGCTTGTAATATGGACTTTTAGACTTCAAATCCTGTAAAGCCCACATATCCAGAGAGTCGATATGGCCCATCAACTTCATGTTCTCAAGCTTTGGAACAGATGGATCAAAGATAAACCTGTTGAGCGGCAGCAGCTCTGGATGAGGACCATCTCGCTTTACAAAAACCCTGGACTCAGATCTAACCGGATTACCATCCTCTAAACCACCATCAAGATATACTCGTTCGACCTCACTCTCGTATTCATATGGTGTATAGATAATCCCTGTGCCATATTTGATAGCGCTGTGAAAAGCACTTTGCTCAACGCGGTATAAGTCCAGCTCATCTGGATCATATGCCATGTCCATAAGGAAGCTTTGCACAATTTGCTTTAACTCTTCTCCATCTTTCGAGGGAAGATCACCACTCATCGTGGCTGCCCAGAGTGGATCGTACATATAAATGCCACCCATAATACGGGCTAGCAACTCGTCACAAGCAGTGCCGATTATGGGAATGACTAGATTTGCTGCGCCAGGCCACGGCCAATCAGCAGATTGATTCTTTGGCCGAGCTTTATACAAGCGCACATACTCTGGCAGTTTCTCCGTGCGAAATGTCTGGAGCCGCCGGTCAAGATGCTCAACTTTTTCCTTGATGAACTCGCACAGCTTTTTGTAGTTGTCCGGTCCAAACTCTTTCTCGGTAACTTCTGTAGGTGGCTGATATGGCATTAGAGGGCACTCGAAATGATTGTAGCATTTGTTCCAGCAACCATATTAGCTAAAGCCACTGGATCGGCCACTGTCTTTGTAACGTTAGAGGTGATTGTTTCCGTGGCACTCGTGCTTCCAGGCACCTGCGGCGCCGAGAGAGTGTACTGAAACTGTGGCATCGGCATTTGCGCACTGAAAGTCTTAAAGTCCGCTGTTAACAAGTTTACAAACTTATAGAAAAACTGGTACACTACATTTCCATTTGGTGCAGGTAAAGCCTGCACCAAAGCCGATGCAGCTTGATTGGCAATGTAGAATAACATAAGTTGCTGCGGATCAATTGTCATGCTTGCTCCTAACTACGTTGATGTGCCTGAGCGCCATGATCGTAGAGAGCTTTTGCCGTGGCATAACCACTCTGAAAAGCACTTATCTTTCCAAGCTCCACTGAGTGAGCATTCAGTTCTTTTGAGTGATCCTCTAGCTGAATGTCATGCTCATCCAATCGCTTTGAGTGAGTTGACTGGTTCGAATACAAAACCCCAGCAAAAAAGATACAAGTAACAATACTTACAATTGTTGGTCCCCAGGCTGCCCAATCCATGCTGTCTCCTAAGCTACCGCAGAAGCTACGCGGCGACGATATTGCGCCATTTGTTTAGCAAGAAATTCATTGATCTTTTCTTCAGAGACTGTATCAAACTTCCATACCTGCGGCCCGTAGGAGAGAACATCTAGAAGATCAATCAAACCTTTGCGCTGGCCGTACTGCTCTGCTTCTTCTTTGGTTTCGATGCAATTGTTAGCATCAAGCCAGAGTTCGTGGCGCTCGACAATTGGAATGAAGTTCTCAATGCGCTCAGCTTTGGCATTTGCATTCTGTGGAGTTTTCAAAGGCAGAAACTGAATTCCAGCAATCTCTGGGTGAGTATGCTTGTGCTCTTCTACGAAGTAGTTCAGATGATAGAGGAGGAACTTTTGTGCGGCGACTGCTTCCACATAGACGACGCGAAGCTTCCACTTGATTGCAAAGAAGAAAATCTTTTTTACAAACTCATCAATCGGAGCGGCTTTTGCCCATTGATCGAGGAGATAGATTCTACGGGGACTGCGACTTATACCAGTCACAGCGATAGCGTGGCGGCAGCGTCCATCCTTACCGACCTCTTGGCCCATGTGTGCACCGCCGTGGTTTGGATCAACAACCATGTAACGGTCAAGGTTTCGTGGGAAGATGTCTTTTTCTACATCGCCGGCGGCAACATGGTGTCGCACCACGATACGATATTGCTGAGGTTGCGTAGTTTCGAAGAGCCGAGACATTGTCTCAGATTCTTTTGGTATAGCCAGAGCACCAGTTACCTTCTCGAAATGGAAGTAGCGAAAATCCGCCATGTTAAACTTAGCCTTAGACGGATCAATAGGATAATTAAGAAACTGACAGGAGAAGTGATAGCTACCCAAACGACGCTTCCAGCGAAGGAGTTTTTCTCTTGTGAAAGCTTCCGGAAAAATCGGCTGGCCAAAAGAGTGCAAAGCACAGCAGCCACCAAGAGCACTATGCGTAGTCCAACTGAAGTATGGCTCTTCTTGGCGAATGTGCGAGTTGAGATCATCATGACTCCAGCGATTTCCTACTACTATCTCATCAAAGTCTCTACCAGGATTATTCGGGTCATTGTCTGTTGCGCCTACGAGGATTTGGTGGTAGTCAATGGTATCAGCCATGACAATCGAACTCTTACGGGCTTCTCTTCCAACAAGATCATCCTGTACGACGACGTTGTAGTGCCGCGACTGAAGAGCAGCACCGACACCAATGAAGTCAAAGGTTCCTTCACCTTGACCACGGCCAATGGGAGTGCGCCGCTGATGGAGAGACTCATTTGTCCACGTCTCCTTTTCTGTTGGCATAATCTCAGGAAAGAGATGGCGAAAGAAGGCGTTGTTCTCGTAATGGTTTGAGATACGGATGCCGAGCTTAATGGCGTTCTTGATGGTTTCTGAGACAAGTAGAATGCGAATGTCTTGTGAATGTGTACGGCGCATCCACTCAATATAGAGGTCGGTGTAGCCAACACTGGTAAAGAAGTCTTCCTCACGGTGGCCGAAGGGCAAAGCGCGCCAGATTGGAAAGCACTCAGAGTATACTGTGGACTTGAAGTGATCGCGCGGTATCTCAATGCCTTCTTTGAGGCCATCCTTCATGACCGTGAGACACATTTGATAATGCAGATTGTGAGCTTTATCCGGATTCTTTGAAAATCGGTCCTTGCCCATTACGATAGTGCTGAAATAGTACAAGTCCATCAAAGAATTCGCACGATAGATTTGCTTTTTCTCTGTCGGAGATTTTGCAATTTCTGTAGGTATGAGATTATATCCGAGAACTGTAGACCGCGGCACAAAGGTATCTCCGATCTCTCCTACCTCAAGAGACCGGAGTATATCCCGCACACGTTGGTTTGTTTCTCGTTCGCTCAAGCAGAAACCGCTTTCTTAGAGAGCTGAAGAGGTAATAGGTGTAGACACAGTGGAAGCAGAGACTTTATTTGCTACTGTCGATGCTGCTGTTCCTGTGGTGGTTGATGCCGGAATCGCATTCAGCGTTGCTACTACAGCATTTGCCCAAGCTGTCACATTGGCAGGCGTAGCAGAAATGCCGGCTGATTTTGCATAATCAGCATAATCAGATTCAATTGAGGCCACAACCAAGGCCAGTTTCTGTGCGCCGCTACCGCTTTGTGCACCTGCAGCGATTGCAGCATTCTCTGCATTGATAGCAGCGGTGACAGTGAGGTTATACAGTGAGGCGATACCAGGAAAAGCCACGTCTACAATTGGCTCTGCAACCTGAGCTACCTTGGTGGCTCCTGTGAAGAACACCTCGAAAGCATGTCCAACTTCTGAGAGAATCGTGTTAATGTTTGCCATCTCTACTCCTTGCGCAAACGCTATGGGGTTTGCAGTCGGTGAGTCCTGCGTTAGAACTGAATTGCGCGGTATTAGGGTATGTCTGTTGTCATTACTTCAGCCCAGTATGGCCACTCAAAACAATGAGAACCAAAAACCGGACTGAAAACATCACGTCGATGTTTCATCGAAAGGCCCATTCTTAATTCACTGGTCCTTCCATAGAAAGTGCTTCTAGCATCGCTGCTTCGGCTTCTAGCTTATCGAGAGCTGATTGTTGATCTACCTGTGAGAGCGTGTGGGAGTTTGAGAACTCGTTGTTTACTTCTACTGCGGCGGCCGCATGGATTGGCGTAGCAGGTGCTGCGATGCCACGAATGGTGTTAATGATACTACGAGAAGCTTCGTCCATCCGCTCAAAATCAAACGCATCAACAGGCTTGATCTCTGCACGAGATACCTTGGCGAATGTTCCTTCGCGATCCATGATATCACGAGCAACATCAACCTGATGCTTACGCTCTGTGATTGTGGTTGCTTTCGCGTTGAGTTCATTCGCCAAAACTTGAAAAGCCGATGGGAGAAGTTGTGCTAGCATCTCCTTACGCTGGCTTTTTATGAGATCAAGCTGTGATTCGGCATCTATGATGATGCCGTGGGTGATTTGCATTCGGACTTTGAGATAGTCGGGAGAGGATTTTATGCTTTGGAGTCGCCGCAGAGAGATTGTAAGCATTGCGGCGGCAGCAATCTCGGGAATGCCAGCATTTTCCAGACGCGCCATAGTTTCGAGGCGCTTTAGAGTACGAAAGTGATGTTTAGCATCTGGCTTCCGTGCGAGCCTGTTTGTGGATGAGAGTGCGCCGCCATAGTGTAAGGTGGTCGTTGTTGAGGAAACTGGACCGGCCGGCGCCGCCGCAGACACAGTAGATGCGCTGCTCGTGGTAGCTGAGGCACTTACGGCGGCCGCGCCGCTGGCTTTTGAGAAGTTTAGTTTACTTACAAGCGTCATCTAAATATCATCCTTTTGTGCCACCGCCAGCGCGGCGCTAGCGCCTCCGGCGCTTCTCGCAGACCCAAAGGGCGACGGAGCCGCCGCTGTGAGCACGCCTGGCTGATTCTCAAAGTACCGTCTCAGCATACGCCGAAGCGGACTTCTATCAGTACGCTCGGAGCATGTATACACTTCTGCTGCGACGCCGCTGTTGGGATTGCTCATGCTTCAAGGTTACACCTACTGCACGGCGCTGTCAAGCTCGAAAGTGGTATTTTCAAGGCCAAAATTACCTACTCTGTGGCAGCATACACCCACCGGCCACCGGTCCCGGCGCTCCGCCACTACTGCTGCTGTAGCCGTTGCTTGCTGCTACCGCTGCTTCGCCGCCGCTACCGCTGCTGCCGCTTGCTGCTGCTCAGCACCTTGAGAATATTCTTATAATGTACATTGCTATTTTCAAAAAAGTTGAAAAAATTAGTAGCGGTGTCCCCCTCGTTTTCTATTCGCGTTTGAGATTTTTTAGGCGGAGCCTGTATAGACAACTAGAGGGATGGACAACTAGGGCACAAGCGTTATAGCATAGGCGGCTTGCGGCTGTCAAGTAGCATAGGCGTTAATAGCAAAGTAGTACATTCAAGAAAGCATAACAGGGACTATGAAAGAGTGTAGAGTGCAAGTTGTTGATAGCATTGGAGTTAGCATGAGCAAGCGTACAGATGTGCGTAGGCGCATATGTTATTGCGTAGGCGCGCCTGTGAATAAGCTGTGCATAACCTAAGCGGCTGTTGATTCTAAAAGACTTAGGGCGGCCATGCCGCCGCGCGGAGTTTGGCACGTTAATTGCTATATATAGGATGTAAGGCCAAGGCCATACGGAACACACAGAGAACCTGAGTATTTGACAATTGATTCACAAGTGTAGAGTATGGCAGGGTTAGCAGTATCGCTTAGGCCGTCAGAGCTACACGCACAGTGAGTAACCCTGTGCAAGCTGTATTCAGTGTATGGCTTGCACAGGGTTAACCCTGTAAAGGAGAAACATCCAATGAGTAACAACACAATCGCCGATCAATTGAGCAACACAGCCGTAACAGCAACAGCAACAGCGGTCAAGGCTCCAACCGCGCCGGTAACACCAGCAACGTTTAATCCTATGGACACACTGAGTGAGCGGCAGCGTATAGCGCTCGCGGGCAAGTGGGCAGCAATGAAGGAATCAGAACGTGACCTTTACGCTGAGCATATTGCCACCGGCATTACAGACAGCGCTACGCTGTACTGCATTGCCACAATCACCACTGAAGCAAACAATCGGATTTTCAGCGAGAGTCGCCCGATATACCTTGCGACGTTGCTGCAATGGTATCTGGCACTCACGTCCACCGAGGATGCAATTAAGAAGTTTGCACAGCAACAACTTCAGAAGCTAGGAGACGAGACAAGTGGTTCACAGCAACTAACGCTGCTTTCCGCCGTAAAAAGCCGCCTTCTGGAGAAACGTACATTCCTGCCAGAAGCAACAGACAAGGCATTCCGCGCGCTGTGCAGGTTCTACGGGTTTGATGCAAACATGGTGAAGTAAGCGGCTCCGCCGCGAAGCGCCAAAGCAGCATAGAGCAGCATTCTTGCTCTATGCTGCTTTTGCACGTTTGTTTCTTGGCGTGCAGTGCTATTTGTGGACTCTCTCTAGGACACTTCTCTCTCTCGGCGGAGGCATGGGGCCTGGGAAGAGCTAGCCCTTGGGGATGCGCTTTGTTTTCAGACACTTACGGGTTGGTTAGGTAGTGCTATGCAAGTGACAACGCCCCCGGAGGCAAGGCTTCGCGCCGCGAGGCAGGCCACTCATGCACGTCCAAAGAACATGCTTTCACGTAGCGCGAGCGAAGCTTGTAGTAGTATATTTTTATATATAATTCTCTCTTTGTTGTGTTGTTGATTAAAATATATATAATCTTATGAAGGGTGCGTATGTACCGAGAAGTGAAGAAAGTTATGCTTTGGATGTGCAAGGGCGGCGGCACAGTCGCAGGCAGGCGCCCGGCACGGTGGGTGGTGACATTTGGGTATGACTACCCAACCATGCCGTAAGTCGTTGAAAACATGCGACATGTCGCAAGGCTGAAACTTGACAGGCCCCATGCCTAGGTGTATCATATCCCTAGTGACCAAAAGAAGGGCGAGAAAACAATGAGTTTTGGAAAAGCAATACAAAACACAAATGCAACGGCGCTAGGTGAGTTTTCTCTAGCGTCGATTGAATTTAGAGCAGCATGTAAGAGATTTACAAACATACGTTTGATGATGGATAGACCAGATGCATCAGATGCTGAGCTAGCAACGTATGATCGTGCACGTAGGGTATACAAGGTAGCATGTAAAGTCTACAATGCGGCGCGAGGAAAGTATATCTCTGCGATTCGACAGGTAACAATTGAGGCTCCGAATCCAACAAATGAAGAACTGTACTTGTTGGCTTCAGAGACAAATCGGCAGTCGTTAGCAGAAGCAGCTAAAACAGCTCTCATTGCTGATAGCATCACCAAAGAAGAATGGGAAGAAGCAGAGAAATTCAAGCGTGAGCGCGAAGAACGTGCAAGCGCAAAACGAGAGTTTCTCGCCAACTCAGAAGATCCTACGTTTGGAGATTTTGAACCTTTAGGAGACAGCTGATGCAGAATCAAAAAAGGTGCTTGTGTGGTATCAATCAGCATTCTTTAGCAACCGGCAGACTTGCTCTGCCATAGCCGCTCGGATATTAGAGCCGGATAAAGACCTGATCTTTGCAGTGTGGTCACACCTCGCGAAGATTGACCGGATGAGCGGCTATGGGAGCGCAAGATGCTCCAGATTCGAGGAATCAATGACAATTGTGAAGCTGAAAACCACGCCTGAGACGCACAAGAGGCTGCACGAGTTTGGCACCACAATCGTGCAGCTTCTGCTCGACGAGCTTGAGCAGATGCAAATCAAGGAAGATGCGCTGTTAGAGACGCTGAAATCCGTAGCAAACTGCATAAACGAGCGCGAGGATGTTCGGCTTGCCGATAAACTGAGGAATCACGATGATGCTTTATAGCTTTGTACTATATCTGCTTCTCACATTCACCGGCGGCGGCGTAGCCGCAGGCGGGCACTTGAATCGGTTACAGCATCTTCCACGGCCGATTGCACATCCAATTGTGTCGGTGGGGCAGCGGTAACCAACAGCCGACGACAACAGCAACAATCAGCGTAGCTGCTGGTACGTACGCGAGAGCTTTTTATGCTCTCTAGGAAGCATCGGTAAGCCATAGCTTACTGCGCTAGTATTGAGGATATAAAGTTCCAATGCGCTATCCTTCGATGCTTCCTAGAGAGTGTAAGCAGCAAAATTAACACTCTATAAGGAGAACACACAATGGCCAGATGGTTGTACAAATTGACAGACCAGAATGGGAATACCTTTGGTGACACCCACTGGGAAGAAGGAACCAAACACTCAATCGAACCAGAGCTTAGAGATACCTCTAAACCTCTTTGCACCAAGCATTATCTTCATGCTTACGAAAACCCTTTTGTAGCTGTGTTCAGAAATTCAGCAGATGCAAATATCAAGGACCCAATTCTATGGCGTGCGTCTGGTTGGGTATCGAAACGCGCAGGGCAACTCAAATGCGGGTGCTTCTCTCTGATAACGCATGAGAAGCTTGAACTTCCAATACTCACAGTTGAACAGAGAATCGCAATAGCGATCTATTGTGCCTTGGAAACTTACCTAGAGCAGGAGTTTGTTAGCTGGGCTAAGAGATGGTTAAGTGGCGAAGACAGAACTGCTGATGCTGCTGATGCTGCTGCTTATGCTGCTTATACTGCTGCTGCTGCTGCTGCTGATGCTGCTGATGCTTATGCTGCTTATACTGCTGCTGATATTGCTGCTGGTGCTGCTGATGCTGCTGCTTATGCTGCTTATGCTGCTTCTGCTGCTACTTATGCTGCTGATGCTAATGCTGCTTATGCTGCTTATACTACTTATGCTGTTGCTACTGCTGCTTGTGCTGCTTATGCTGCTTCTCTCGACCTTATCAAAATCATCAACAAAGTCCTAAAGACGAAAAACCTCTCTTTTTGTAAGGAGAACACATAATGCCGACACCGGGATATAGTTTCCTTGAAGACTCAGACCTACACCAGCGACGGAATGAGTTTTGCACTCTCACCTCGCTGTCAGCAAGAAACGAGGAGCTTCTAGACATGCTTCTTCAGCTAGTGTATGTTTGCGGACAAGCAAAAGCAATCACAACACTCAGAAAGGATTTCGCACAATATGAATAACTCAGCTTCCCCAGAACCTCTCGCTAACTCCGCAATGCCATACACCGCAGGAGTACGAAAGCGCGCTTCGAGCTTAGCTCTTCTACGACCGCTTTCTTTGGAGCACCGCAATGCCTACATCGAAAGCATTCACGGAAACCTTATCCGGCGGTATGCTAAAACCTCCAAGCGCGCACGAAAACAAGCTGCTGTCGCAGCGCGAAAGGCGGCATAGCATGTTCCATCTCGATGAGGACACAATCGAGGAGCTGCAAGACTTCGCAATCGGCGCAGTGGCAATTGCGTGCAGTTTTATTGTGGGGCTGCTGCTTCTCGTAATGTTCTAGCCGGCGGCTTCACCGTCACCAAAGGTTTATAAAAGGAACCGCGGAGCCATACACGTTACGTACTTCCTACAACTCCGTGGTTCCTATATAACCTTTGCACGCGGCGGTCTTGCCGCCGGCCTGTACACGAGTAGAGTCTTAGTATAGAGAACGCGGGTTCTTTTAGCTGCTGTTAGATTGGTGACTGTGAAGGCAGTCTTAATGAGGAACGCCAATCAGCAGCAGCTAAAAGAGCCAACGCTCTAACAGCAACACCATACAGGGAGAAACCAAAATGCAAGATGAGAAATCCACCTCCACCAGAGGGCCTGAAAACATGCCAACAATCGCAGAAGCTTTCAAGCCTTCAAGCTTTAACACACTCAACAGTAACGGTCGCATGATTCATGCGATGGATGACATTTCAAATGCAATGGTCGAGTATCTAGAAAAAAGCAAGTCTCTTCTCTCTGACGAGTCAAGCTTCGATAAGGAAGAAATTGCGAAAATCTACTATCTCACAGGAGTTGAGCATGCAACTTCAATCATTGTGCGATACATGCTCAGCGAGTTAGCCTCACCAAAAACCTGCAATCCGCTAGAACAACTCACCATAGCCACACCTTCCGAAAATCGTTTCGTAAACGCTGGTATCGTAGCGTTGAATGCGCTTCTCACGTACCACAACGCTGCGCACTTATGCTTAGGCATTGGGACTAGCGAGGACTTTTTTGATTGGCCTGACGAGAAAGTAGTAGCCTTTCTTGAACAGCACTGTCACGCTACAGAGGATGTACTTGCTAAGCTATACAAGTACATTCCAGAGGTCGTGCCTACCACGTCCACCGATGCTACTCCAGACACCGTAAACTAACCGAAAAACCGCTCTAAGAGGTTGAATTTGGGCCTCTTAGGGCTTGACATCCCGGCATCGCCGGTGTATCCTAAGACTAGGAGAACCAGTCCAATGGCCATACAAACAACGCCCATCGCTACTTTAAGCTTCCCACGAGAAGTTGAAATAACAATTACACTTCGCTTGAAGATTCGAGATCAAGAAGAACTAGATGCATGGGTTGATCCGACCACCAACACACTATCTCTCGGTGCTAAAGCCGATCTTTTCAGCATTATTGAAGATGCTACAAACGCGGAGATTTTAGCTGTTAATGGCGCAACAAAGGAACAGCTTCAACTCGCTCTCTCCATAGTAGCCGACCACTACTAACTTGCACAGAAACTTCGCCGCATAGAGCCTCCACAGCATTTTTCGCAAGCTAGACTTGCGGTGCGCTCTATAGGATAGCTCGAAGCAGGGACTCTTGGAGTATGGTTTTCTGGCGATCGCCATACTCATTCTCCTCCCTTTCCGAGCTATCCTATAGAGTACATGCGCCACCTCGGCGCTATCCCATCGGGAATACTCAACCCCTCCGTCAAGGAGAGAATGCAACACGCGCTAGCGCGCAAAAGGAGCACCAAATGGCAAATGAAGTGGAGCAGGCTGGAACGATTAGCACTGAGAAGTCAACCTATCGTTCCTATGTGAAGTACGAGTCCGATGCAAGCGGCAAAACCATTGTGAAGGAGATTCAGACCAAAGCCGGCGCGCAAAAGCTGGACAAGGACACTGGCCTTCCCACCAATTGGGCAGAACTGGAAAAGGCTGGATATACGCTTTTCAACGAGAATGAATTCATCCGTTATACGGTGAAGAGCATCGAAGCGGCACAGTTGCTTGTACCGGACGAAACCCAGTTCATCTACATCTTCCAGAGCGGTTTGAACTATCTTCAGAATGCAAAGTCCAATGCCTTCATGAAGTCTCAGAAGGAAGGCGAGCCGGAGCCGACGCCGGAGTACAATCAGGATGTCATCGACCTGAAGGATGCAATCAACGAGCCTCCCACTCGCAAGTCTCTGTCGGATATTGAAAAGCTTGTCCGGCAACTTACTGCTATGGGCATTCCGGCAGACCGGCAGGAAGCTGTGCTGGCTGCGTTGCTTGCTTCTAGTCCGGTGGCGGAAGCGGAAGATCTGACCGAGGGGTAAGGCGACTCTGCTATAGCATCAATCAATGTGAGTATGTGCAAACCAGCCATGCTCACACGGCTCCATAGACAAGCCTTTTCGTGGCGGAGCTATCAAGCATCGAAGCAACAAGAATCGTACTGCTATGATGCCTACTAATTGTCTATCGCGCGTCGCCACTGTAGGCGACCTCGACTGAAAACGGGATGGGCAACCAGCAAAAGCGGATCGGCTGGTTGCCCGATTTTTTCCTTCACAGACGATCTGCACAACCAAACCAATATAAAGGAGAAAACCAAAATGCCACAGCCTAGCGAAACAATGAAGCTAATGCGAGGACTCAATAACACTGAAAAGCGCGCTGTCAAAGCATACAGAATACTGACACATGCTTTTTATACAAGCAGAGGAGAAGCTTTGTTTCTTACGATGCGTTATGAGCTTTTTAAAAATTTGAAAGCTACCAGCAGAGCTTATACAGTAGCCTCTAAGATTGAGAGCCTAAACTGGCAGCGTTGGTGCGATGAAGCAAGAGCAGCAGGACTTCGGTAGTAACAGCACCAACAGCCACAATCATCCAACACACCCATAAACATTCCAAATGCGGCGTTGCCGCGGGGAAGGTAGCAGACGTGTACGTATACTACGAACAACACCGTGATGCAGCTGGCGCTACTGTACTTCTTGAGCTTCGTCTCTCGTCGTACAGCGACGGCAGACTCGCAATTGCATTTAGCACCAACCTTGAGAAGGTTCTTTTTGACCTTTGCAAAACCACACTCAAAGAGCCACCAATTGGTCTTCGAAGTTACGACGATAGTACAAAGTGTTGGAGCTATCTAGGAAATTGTGGCGTTGCTGTACTTGATCGCCTGCGACAAATTACCGCCGCAATGGGACACGAAGTACAGTGTGTTGAGGTAGAAGACCTTACTTCTCAAGCAGCAAACAACCGCATTGACCTTTCTGGCAAACGCGCACGTGCGCCAAGACCAGAGGATTTTTTCTACCAGCAAAGCGCTCCAGCAAAAACTCCAGCTTTGACCAAGGAAACTGTTGCTGCGAAGCTTTCTGATCTTATGGGACCGGTGCTAGACAAGCGCGCTTACCGTCAAGCGGCGCTGCGATACCATCCAGACCGTAACAACGGCGACGGTAGCAAAATGTCCGAGCTTAACATGCTCTGGAGTGTGTACAATGGCTAAAGAACCTCCTTTTTCAATCTTGAAAGCTGTTTGCACTTTAAGAAAAGAATCTGACCTCTCTTTTGAAGTAGCTCTTGACAAAGCTATAAAATTTTTTCAAGCGAGAGACTGGAGAATACCAGAATCAATTTTAACCATGTACGATAGGAGAAAACCAAAATGCCCTTCCAAATAGGTAGCTACAAACCACCCTCTTCGGTGGACGCAAAAGCCGCCGCTATCGCTGCCGCAAAAGCAGCTAGTGGCGCCAAGCCGGATGCGCTTGTACGCTATATCTCGCCAGATAAGTGTACAGATCGCATCCGTGTTGTATTTGATGATAGCGGTAGCATGGATAGCCAAATCGGCAACGCCAAAGAAGGTGTTGTAGAGTTTCTACGAAACTGCATCCCCAACCAGACTGCTGTTGCTGTGCATTTTATGAATACTCACAACCAGCTTCAGAGTCTCCGCAGCGATTTGCCGCAGCTTGGACTAGATATCAAAGAAGCTGACCTCTCCAGCGGTGGCACACCGTTCTTTAACACACTCAAAAATGCGTTAAATGCCACTCCCACACTTACTCGACTTGTAGCTTTCACCGACGGTTCTCCTACAGACCACCTGCAAGCAGAAGATGATGAAAAAGCTTCGATAGAAGACTACTACAGTGGCCAAATCGATGCTTGGAAATCCTCAGCGGATGTAATCATCAAGATCGCACACGCTGTAGCGCCAGCCAGCGGCTGTATCCCCATCGACACGGTGTACTTTGGACGTGGTTCTGATTATAAGCATCATCAGATGGACCTGCTTCGCTATCTCAGCGAGCAAACCGGCGGATACTTCCTACACTTTGATCCGGCGAAGGTAAACTTTCGTACAGCGTTCAAGTACCTTGCGCCAATCAACCGGCTGATGCTTTCTAGCGGCAGTTTCCGTGCAGCGGTAGAAAGTGGGGAGAAAGCATGAGCAAGAAACGCGGCCCAAAGCCCGGTCAACCACGGCTAAATTCTGTAAAGACTCTCGCTCAAATCGCAGCTGAGCTTCAAATTTCCGAGCACACGGTAGCTACAGACTACAAAAACGCAATCAAGAAGCTCAAGCAAATCCCTGGAGCTTTTGAAGTACTTTCTTTTGTAATTTGCAGACTTGTAGAAGATGACAAAGATGTTTTCCAAGCAAACTCCGTAGAATGTAACTGTGCTGTCCGTGAGCTGTTCTCCGATGGAGGTTCGAAAGATGACTGAGTTTATAGTTTTCTTTTTAATTCTTCTTGGAACATTTGGTCTGATTAAACTCTACGAGCTTGCTCTGCGTTTATGGAAAGAGCTTGTAGAACACTTCTGGGAAGGGGAGGAATAGTATGAAAAGACTTCTAATAACCATTTTCTTGGCTTTTCTTGTCGGTTTTGCAATACTTTGGACAGATGATTTTCATGAAGCTTTAGTCGGCTTTGTAACAGGAGCCGGTGCTTATGTTATTTTCATGCTAGGAAGGTATTCTCGATGAGGCTTCCTTCTGAAACCGCCCGCGCACAAGCCGCTCTTCTAGCATCCTACTCACCGCTAGTACAGAAACAAGTTTCTGTCCTAACACGTAAGATGCTAGTACTCGGCTTCGGCGCGGTTTTTACACGTCTGGTAGAAGGCCCAGTTGTACGTACCTTTTACTTCCAACCTGTCGGCGAGCCGAAGTTTTCTTCCGTGCTAAACAAAGAAGAAGAAATTGCAGGCTCTCTCGCCGTGGAAAGCGTTTCCGTTGACCGCGCTCTCGGCGAAATCTCAATTGCGGTGCCACGTGAGGATAGGCAAACTATACATTTCGATGCCTGTCTCCATAAAATGATGACTTCTACCGAAACCGCTGGAATGGCTTTGCCACTGTTGCTCGGCCAATCCACTACAGGAGAACATCTATATGCGGATCTGGCGACTCAACCTCACCTACTCATTGCGGGCGCAACGAATTCAGGTAAATCTGTCTTCACGGCCCAGCTTATATGTTCGCTTGCTTTATTTCGCAGCCCAGAAGAGCTGGAGTTTATACTCGTGGACACAAAAAACCTTGATCTCGTACTATTCAGGGGACTATCTCATGTTAAATATGTCCTCAACAACATCAGCGACCTCAGAGCAAGCCTCGTCCAGTTACTTGAAGAAGTTAGACTGAGAAACATGCAAATGAGTGGGCTGGTGAGGAACATTCGGGAGTGGAATCAAATGAATGAGGGCTATTACAATCCTGACAGACCAGAGCTTATTGATTCTCACAGAATGAAGTACAAAATCCTCATCGTAGATGAACTCGCGGATGTTTTTATGCAAGATGAAGCAGAGCTTATGCAGATGGAAAAGAAGCTTCGTTCACCGAGTATAGAATTTCTGCTTCAACAAATCAGCCAAATCTCTCGTGCTGCCGGAGTACATCTTATTCTGGCCACACAACGACCCTCGGTAGATGTTCTCCCCGGCACAATCAAAAACAACTTTCCAGCTCGCGTGTGTTTCAAAGTCCCGGCACGTGTAGACAGTCGTGTTGTGCTGGATGCTGACGGCGCACAGAATCTTCTCGGTATGGGAGATTACCTGTACAAGATAGCTGGCAACGACGTTGTACGGCGAGCGCATAGTGCGTTCGTTAGCATCACAGACATTGCAACTCTCATTGAGCAAAACGAACAAATAAGGAGGCAATATGCCGCAATCCCGCGATGAAGCAGAACGTCTAATGGAACGTCAGCATCTTGGAACTGGTGATTATGAGCCAGCGTTCCAAGCCCACGAGCAAGACGAACCCTTCGATGAAGATGTGTATGAAGATGATGACTGGAAGGATGATATTCCAGAGGACTGGTCTGACACAGAAGACAGGCCGATTGAGACTGAAAGTTGATGCTACGGCTTGCGCCGGGGTCGCCCTTGGAGGCGGGGCGGTCCTGGCGGGTCGGAGGGATGCCAACCCTTTGTTTTCAACGTCTTGCGGCATTTCATGGCCGTATGCACCCCTCTTGACAGGCGGAACTTTGCGGCTGTATACTAGGGGAGTCGCCTTGGGAAAGGCAACCCTACCGCATCGAGGTACTATGAGCCAGTCCGAAAGTACCACAGCAACCACAATGCGAATCCTCAAGTCACAAGCAGAAGCTCTAAAGAAAGAAGGAGCTTCTGCTTCTGCTTTGATACGAGTACTATTGCATTTGTACTTTGAAGGCAGGATTCCAGAAGCAAGGCTTCTTTTGCCGGCGGAAAAGCACCGAGCAGAGGAAGCGCTACGAAAATCCCAATTTGGGCAGTCCACGCGAGAAGCGTAAGGAGCAACATGCCAGAAGAAGAACAAGAGTTATTTCCAGCCGATGAGTCAGAAGATTCTGCACTTGAGGAACCCGTGCAAGAAGTATTCTTTGCACCAACAGACGAGCCGGAGGAAATCTCCGCGGAGGAAGCAATAGCTACGGATATTCCATTAGAAGCTACTCCGGTAGAAGAAGCGCATCTAACATCCACAGTGTGTGATGTGTGTTTGGAGTTGAATCTCACAACCAAGACCTGCATTTGCTGTGCACGGTGCGGCCAAGCATTCTGCTTGCACTTTGCTTCTTCGGTGGATGCGCAGTATTGCGTCAACTGCCTTAGCGACATTTCAATGTCCAAGAGTACAATCACAAAGACCTACGAACACAAGAACGACGAAACCGGCACAACGACTTTCTACCGTCGTAAAGCGCGTGAGATCAAGATCGATGGTCTGGATTGGCTTTTCAGTCAGCGTAAGATTGTAGAACTTTCAGACATGGAGCTTGATCTTTCGATAGAATACCATCGGAACATCCTTAGCTTGATGATCGCTGAGCAGGAACGCAAACGTACAGAGTATATGCACCGATATGCTGGAGTGAAGATACATATTCCAACGCCAGCAACAACAACTGTGCATGATTCTACAACCACGACCGTGAAGAAAACTCGCACGGTTAGTAAAAACAAGCAGCAAGAGCAGCTTGCGGCGATGTTAAAGCAGATGCAAGCTAAGGGCTTGGGGTTGAATGATATTATGAAGCTAATCAAGAAATAAGGAGAAGCCGATGAAAGCATTTGCACTAAGAGATAAGGTAACCGGATTGTATCTTCCTCATGGAAAGAGAGGAAAAGTGAACTCTTATAGAGACTTCACAGCAAAAAACGATCCAAGGTTATTCTCTCGCAGAAGTGCCGCCTCAAATACTTTGAATGCCTGGAAAGCCGGTAAATGGGGATGGCGAGGCTGTGGAGAGGATGTTGATCTTGAGCCACGTTCAGTTCCAGGACGCAGATCTCAAGAAATTGAGATTGTCGAATTTGAATTGATAGAGAAAGGGTGAAACCAGAATGCCAAGAGGAGTGTACCTAAGACCAGCAAAAAAGGTAGAGCAGGCTTCGCATGTTAAGCCGCTGCCTTTTGTGGAAAGTGTGCTTGCAGAGCGTAGAAAGAAATACGGAAAGTTCTCAGACCACGCACAAATAGCGCAGAGTCTAAAGGCTGATATGCACGTTTGTTTTAACTGGCATAATCTTAGCCCAGACATGAGAGAAGCTCTGGACATGATACAGCATAAGATAGCACGTATTCTTAATGGCGACCCAACCTACAAAGACTCCTGGGTTGACATCGAAGGCTACGCGCATCTTATCTCAGAAAGGTTGTCCTAACATGAAACCGAGCGTCGAGCTTTTAGAGTTTCTAACTCGGAATCCACTACCGTGGATGTACTGGGATGAGCAAAAGCAAAAGCTTATTGTGGTAGTAGACAATCACCTTTTGCAAACTTATAGAAATTGTTCTCAGCATTTCGTGTACGGGAATGTATTTGGTTTGCAGAAGAAAGGCATACGTGTTGAGGGCGAACGTCAACGTAGCTGGTACTTAGACTTTGGTATCCTTCTACACAAGATGTTTGAAATCTACTACCAAGACTTTCGCAAACCTGGCTTTGATCTATGGCCGTGGGCGACTGATAGAGCGGTTGCTGAGTGGCACGAAGCAAAAATGGACGAGCACTGTGAGCACAAGGAGTACAAGCTCATCGGCGGTATGCATGGGTTTGTTGGACTGCTTGCGCAGTATGGTACAGTGATGACGCCACAGAATGAGAAGCTTCGCATTCTTGGCGCTGAGGTATCTTTTGGGCGCAATGGTGAAGTTCCACTTTACATCGGCGAGGAGATTGAGATTTATCTCGCTGGACGGATGGACTTGATTGTGGATGATGGCTACTTCATTTGTCCCATGGATCATAAAACCATGGGCACTTTCCGCGGCGATCCTGGGTTACAATTTGAAACCGAGGAAGGCCCAGTCGGATACATCTTCGCACTCTCGAAGATTCTCCCAACACTTGTACCAGAGGAGCAGCTTCTAAAACGTGATTGCTCGAAGATTCTGATGAACCTCATTCAGAAGAAACCCACAACCAATCCAGAAGAACGTTTTAAGCGTGTACCAATCAGAAAGTCTGCTGAGCAGCTTGAGGCATACAGAAACAGAATGATAAACACTGTACATCATCTTGTGGATGATATGGAGCTTGTAGCTGCACAGATGCCAGTCCCACGTAACACAACTGCATGTGTAAACTGGCATTACGGTGTATGTGACTACCGTGATGTATGTCGGCAAGGCTCCACCGATGGTGAGCTTGCCACACTCAAAAATGGTTTTGTACAGCTACCAATCTGGAACACAGAAGAAGTAGCACCTAACACATAGGAGCAGGAGAAAGAATTAAAATGTCAACCACAAAAACTTACGCAGACCTTGGGCCAGACAGTGGCACAGGAGTACCAATCGGTAAATGCTCTGGGCTTCTACCAAACCATATGCAATGCTGGAGAGCCGGAGATGTGCTTGTGTCAGCAGTTACACAAACTACGGTGCCAGCGCACACAGTAAATGAAACAGAGATTCCAGAAGCAGTGG
>Ga0302277_1000371_pt1 | contig 35374 bp, 33 predicted proteins | sample III_Bog_N3_1_FD_198759 | JGI IMG/M metagenome (GOLD analysis project Ga0302277, IMG submission 198759) | Peat permafrost microbial communities from Stordalen Mire near Abisko, Sweden - III_Bog_N3_1 | ecosystem: Environmental > Terrestrial > Soil > Wetlands > Peat | place: Sweden: Abisko... | reverse complement strand
GGATTAGTGCCAGATAATGGATCGGCTACAGTTTTGCAATCAAATAATAAAGCTCTCAAAGCAGCTGCTGCGCAAATTAAGACAGCAGATACAGATTTGGCTCAGGCCAGAAAAGACGCTGCGACTATAGTTTCAGGATTGAAGAGTCCTACGGCTACAACTACACCTACACCTACACCTACTACCACTACTGTTCCTAAATCAAAATAAAAATACTTTACAAGAAGTCATTAAAAATCCCAGACTAAGTGTTAGTCTGGGATTTTTAATATAGTTATTTTCTTTCGGCGTCATCTATCTGCTTTAAGAGCAAATCATAATTCTCCGTAGTTAAGTGCCAATTGCCAGGTTCTAGGGGATTGTCTAAATCATCAATAACCAAATATATAACAAAAGCAGTTATAGCTACACTTAATGTAAAGCCATAATCCAACCAAATATTTTTTATGCCGATAAACATACAGAGGAATATGACGAGTATGGTAACGAAGAAAATGGTTCTTCTTAACTGTTCTGGAACGTGGTGCGAGCCATAACTCATGCGTGCCGAGCGTGATTCAATCAATCGGCTAAAAAAAGAAAAAGTTGTCGATATCGAGTCGGGTGTATTTGTGTGCATTTCGAACATCGCATCTTGCAAAGTTCCAAAAGCTCTTTCTATAATCTTGCTGCGTTCGCCACGTACGCTTTTTACCAGACCATTTTCTGTCATTTCTTCCAGGTAAAATTTAACACCAGAACCTAATTTATCCTTACTCTCAATAGGTAAATATCTGGACCAGAGCCAAAGTTCACGCAAAGCATTAACCTCTTCATTCACCGCATCTATTAAGTTATTCCAATTATCCCATTCCTTTTGGATGATAAAACCAGCAATAATGCTGAATAGGGTAACAAGAGAAGAATAGAGCCAGGGTACTCCACCCAAGTCAGCCAAAACAACATTTTTATTAAAATGCCCGGTTATGTGAATCCAATAGAAAACAAAAGAAAAAACCAATATAAACACACCGATTTTTCTAATAAATTTCATAATCTCCGATAAAACGTTAGTTGCTTATATATTTAATATTACCACAAATACAAAAATATATTTCATACACATTGACAGGGGGCATTTAAAAGAATATCATTAGGTAGCTAATGATATTGAGAAAGACTAAGCAGTAGGGCAAACTATGCATTGTCAGAACTACAATTTTGATGCTAAAAACGCAGAAAATAATCCGAAAAGGATTATTTTTGGATTGGTTAAGAAGGTGCGTTTGGAAACCGAAAAACGTTTTATTAAGAAGAACGTAGGCGTTACCCGCTTTCAATATATTATTTTGCATATTTTGCAATCTACTCCGATGACCTTAAAATCTTTGGCGGACCGTCTTGATATAAAATCTCCATCTCTTGTTCCGGCTCTTAACTCCTTAGAGAAAGCCAAATTAATACATAAAAAACAAGACATTAACGACAAGAGGAAAATAATACTGAGTTTGAGCGAAGTAGGATATAAAAAAATTAAAGGTTCGATTTTTGAAGATGATAACGATTTGTTGACATTAGCGTTTAATAAAATGAGTGCGGTAAAACGTAAACAATTAGTGAGCTTGCTACAAGAATTAAGCGGAAAACTATAAGATGGCTAATACAGCAACAGAATCGAAAGGTCAAAATAAGAAAACCAGCATTTTTGATCTATTAAAACCTTATTCCAAACTCCTTTTTGCCTTGATCCTTTTGGCATTATTAAGCAACGGCATAAACTTATTCATTCCGCAGATTATCGCTCAAGGGATTAACGAATTTACTTTTCATACCTTAGTCTTTAAAAATCTATTGATTGAATTTTTTGCGGCTGCGTTCGGAATATTAGTCTTTACTTATCTGCAGAGCATTGTACAGACTTATGCTTCGGAAAGAGTCGGCCGCGATATGCGCAACCAATTTGCCGATAAAATATCTGTTGAGAGCTACCGCTTTGTGCAAAAAGCCAATCCGAACAAACTGCTGACCAACCTCACATCCGATATCGATTCGGTAAAAGTCTTTGTGGCTCAGGCCGTAACTTCTATCATTTCTTCAGTCTTTGTAATTATCGGCGCTAGCATCTTGTTGTTGGTGATTAATTGGAGGCTTGCGCTGGCGGTTCTTGTAATTGTACCGATAATAGGAGCGGCATTCTATTTTATTTTAGGAAGAATGCGTCCGCTCTTTATGAAAACCAGAGAAAATATAGATTGGCTAAATAAGATTATAAACGAAAGCATTTTAGGATCAGCTATTATTCGTGTATTGAACGCGCAACAGCCGGAATATGAAAAATTTTTAGAAGCAAACACAGTTACCATGGATCTTGGTTTTAGCATACTTAAGGTAATGGCTGCTTTTATACCGATAATTTCCTTTACTTCCAACATGGCCGTTTTAATTATCTTGGTTTTAGGTGGACATTTTGTAATCAATGGCAGTATGAGCTTGGGGAGCCTGGCAGCATTTAACAGTTATATAGCTATCTTAATTTTCCCAATCATGATCATTGGATTTATGAGTAACGTTATTGCTAGAGCTTCTGCTGCTTATGAACGTATCAGACAAATTATGGATGCACCGAGCGATAAAGAATTAGGGACAAGCAAAAAAGAACTCTTGGGGAATATTAAACTTACAAGTGTAAACGTCCTATATGACGGACGCCCGGCATTAAAAGACATCTCTTTTGAAATTTTCCCAAAGACAAAGACGGCAATCATCGGTCCGACGGCTGCGGGTAAATCGCAGATTTTAAATTTACTTACAGGATTGATAAAGCCTGATTCTGGCACAGTTGAGTATGACGACACGGATATTTCCGAGTACGATTCTGAGACTTTGCATAGACAAATAGGCATGGTCTTTCAAGATAGCGTAATGTTCAATATGTCTCTACGCGAAAATATTGCCTTCAGTGATTCGGTCAGTGATGACTCACTACATAAAGCAATCGAGACGGCTGAGCTTGGGGATTTTATAAAGACTTTGCCCAATGGACTTAATACAATAGTTTCAGAAAGAGGAACCAGTCTTTCTGGTGGTCAAAAACAAAGGATAATGTTAGCGAGAGCTTTGGCTTTAGACCCTAAAATACTTTTATTAGATGACTTTACCGCTAGAGTTGATACGCAGACCGAAAGAAAGATATTGAAGAATGTGCAGGACAACTATCCTAATCTGACTTTGATATCTGTCACTCAAAAAATTGCTGCTGTAGAACATTATGATAAAATCATTTTGCTTATGGAAGGTGAAATTCTGGCTACGGGCACTCATGAGCAACTGATGCAAAACAGTCCGGAATACGTACAGATTTATAATTCTCAAAGGAGCACGAGCCAATATGAACTACAAACTTAATACGACTCAAAATGAGAATAAGAAACAAAAGGCTGGAGCTTCTACTGCCTTAAAAAAGCTTTATCCTTTTCTGCAAGATGAAAAGTGGAAATTAATTTTTTCTACTATTGCTATAATTCTAAGTTCTTTGCTTTCACTTTTTGCGCCGATTATTGTTGCTCACGTTATAGATACATATATTTTAACCAAACAATTTTCCGGTGTAATAAAATTCGCTTATATATTATTGGCGATGTTTGCCGTTGGGGCTGGGACTAACTATGTGCAAACCAGATTGATGGGTGCGGTTGGGCAGAGGGTTTTGTTTAAATTGCGAAACGCCATCTTTAATAAATTACAGGCTTTACCAGTTAGTTTTTTCAATCAGAATAAGAGCGGAGATTTGATCTCTCGTATCAACAATGATACTGACAACCTAAACCAATTCTTTTCTCAAAGCTTAGTGCAGTTCATTGGGAACATCTTCATGATGGTTGGTGCCGGGATATTTTTGTTGACGCTAAATATCAAGTTGGGTGCGGCAACATTGGTGCCGGCTGTGTTCCTGCTCGTATTCACGCAACTGATTTCTCCATGGGTAAAAAGTATGAACTTTGTCAGTTTGCAGGCATTGGGTAATATGAGCGCGGAAGTCCAGGAGAGCATTGAGAACTTCAAAGTGATAGTTGCCTTTAATCGTCGAGGATATTTCAGGCAGAAATTCTATGAGGTTAACAATACTAATTATTTGACATCGGTCAAAGCTGGATTGGCGAACAATGTTTTTAACCCGATATACACTTTTGCCGCTAACATTGGGCAACTGATAGTGCTGACCTACGGAATTTACTTAGTATCTATCGGGCAGTTTTCTATAGGGTTGCTTATCAGCTTTATCTCCTATGTCAGTAGCTTTTACAATCCATTGCGCCAATTGGCAAACCTTTGGAGCAACTTCCAGCAGGCTTTGGCGAGTTGGGACAGAATCTCTGAGATATTGGCAATGTCATCTAATTTGAAGACAATACAAGACAAAACACATGCTGAACAGTCCGAAGAGAAGGATAAATCCTTATTGGAATTTAAAGGCGTCTCTTTTGCCTATCCAGATGGACAAGAGGTATTGCATAATATCAATTTCAAACTAAAGAAAGGTAAGACCTATGCCTTTGTCGGTCCGACTGGTGGCGGTAAATCTACCACGGCTTCTTTGATGGCAAGGTTGTATGACCCAACCAAAGGGGAAGTACTTTTAAATGATCGAGACATTAGGTCTTATAAAGATGGAACACGCACATCAAAGATAGGTTTCATTTTGCAGGAGCCTTTATTGTTCAATGGAAGCGTTGCCGAAAACATTCGCTATTCAAACGACAAGCTCGTTGATTTTAGTGACGAACAATTAGAAGAGGAACTAGATAGTCGCGGACTCAAAGATTTGATCGCACGTTTTGATAATGGGTTGAAGACTACTGTTTTTGCGAGCGGTGATGGCATTAGTTTGGGGCAAAAACAATTAATTGCATTTATCAGGGCAGTTTTGCGCAATCCAGAGTTGTTGATTTTGGATGAAGCTACGGCAAACATTGATACGGTCACAGAAAAATTATTGGATGAGGTTCTGGATCAACTGCCAAAAGATACAACCAGGGTAATCATCGCGCACAGGTTGAATACCATAGAAAATGCCGACGAAATCTTCTTTGTGAATGCCGGTGAGATTGTTCGTGCAGGGTCCATGACCGAAGCGGTGGACATGCTCTTACATAACAATAGAAATAGCTAAAACAAAGGGCTAAATAAAAGGGTCAGGCACGTGCCTGACCCTTTTATTTATACAAACCCTGGAAAATAATCGGTTATTATTTTATTTTTGCTGACACCAAGTTTTTCCAAAGCTTCTTCCATTCCAGAGGTCATGCTATGAGTGCCGGAAACATAAAAAGTCCTTTGGCTATAATCCGGAGCATATTTTTTTATCATCTCCGGAGTGATTCTACCGATTTCCCCTTGCCAGTTTTGTCCGGCTTGTTCTTTGTCTGTAATTGTAAATATTGAACGTATTCCTAATTTTTCGGTGGCTTCCTTGAAGACATCAATATAGGCAAATTCGTCAGGTGTTTTGTTACTGTAAAAAACTACAATATCTCTTTTTTCTTTTTTATCGACTAGGTATTTGAGCATACTACGGAATGGAGTAACGCCAATGCCACCGGTAATAAATACCAATTTCTCTTTTTTATCTTTTGGCATCAGAAAATCTCCAGCTAACTGTCCGGCTAAAAGTTTGTCCCCAGGGCGCATTTTTAGTAAGGCTTGCTTAAAACTGCTGGCTGGTTCATAGAATTTAACGCCCATAGCAATGCTGTTTTCCGTAGGTGATGAGGCAATCGTAAAATATCTCCTGTTGCCCCTGCTATCAACCTTATCGTGTCCAATCGTCCATTCTAAATATTGACCAGGCGAAAAGCGCATCGTATTTCCCGTGTCAAAAACAAAGTCATAAATCGTAGGTGTGAGCTGTATTTTTTCTTTTAATGTCAATAATAATTTTCTCTTTGGGCTGACTATATAAGAAAAAACATTACCTACAAGTAAGGCTAATTCGGGGGTTGAATATATTGATAAAAAGTGAATTTGAGGGGCAAAGAGTAATCCAGTGATTGCTCCGTATATGATCCTTGGAGTTTTTGTCGGTGGAGTCGTCAAAGGTTCTGTTAACATGACAAAGGCGAAGAAAAACAGGGATGAATTTAAGAGGATGCCTTGTAATGACGATAAGGCGCTTACTCCGGCCGATAAGTCAAAGAATAGTGTCACGGCAATCGCCGCAATAAAAAACGGGATTACCAAATCAAATCTTTTAATCTTTCTGACTATTAACAACCCCCCGATCAATACAAATGGAACCATGGCGCCTGTACCTACCCACCAAGTTGCTGACAGCCCTAATGTAAAAGAGGTAATAGCCACTGCTAAAGCGGCTGGATTAAAAATATGTTTTTTGTTTAAAGACAAAATATATTTTGAAGCCATGGCAATTATTGCTGCCCATCCTAGGAACCATAAGTAACTAACACTTCCAGGATTAGTCGGTGTAATTATTAAAGCTAATATGAGAGCGGTAATATATGAGGATTCGCTATTTTCTGGAACACCAAAAAACTTTGCGGAAAGAGTGTTAAATATCCAACAAAACGCTGAAAGGGCGATAGCTTCGAATATTATATCGGCGGGGTTATATGATAATATTTTAAAATAAGATAAGCCTATGGCAACGACTATAAGTCCTATCAGATAATATAGGACGAGGCGGTACATAGTTATGCGGTTCAAAAAGTTATCTATCGCTTTCATCATTTTATATATTCTCCGAAATTACTGGTCATTGTCGCGATTCCGTCTTTGCTTATTTGATATCCTTCAAAACCTTTTAGATTCTCAATAAAATTAATTCCTTCGGCGCCCATAGCAAAAGCAGCTGTCGCAAAACGATCAGCCTCATAAATATTCGGACCGATTACGGTTAGACTGACAATATCCGTAATAGGCGCACCGAGGTTCTTTGGATTGTATATATGTTGTCCGCGGGCGTATGTGCCAGAGGTAGCTACTCCCATATCGGTCAGCCGTAATATCTTAACTACTTCTTCTATCTTAAAAGGGTTGCGTATGCCTATGGACCACATCTCTCCTTCGGAATTCACACCGGAAAATTGTATGTCGCTCCCGGCGTCAACAAAGAAATTTTTTCTTCCTCTTTTCCATAGGATTTTTGCTGCATTATAGATTGCCCAACCTTTGACTAAGCCGGAAGTATCACATTCTTCACTGCCGAACTTTATATCAAAATAGCCATTAGTCAGCAGCTTGGTCTCTTCTGATAGTTTGAGAACTTCCAGCATTTCCGGACTGAATTCATTTTCAGATATTTCTTTTCTATTAATCTTGTTGAGTTCGCTCTCTTTTTTGAACTTACTGAATTTTTCATCGACATGTCTAAAATAATCGAACACTATCTTAGCATCTTCTTCTAGGATGTCCTCAATCACCGAATCGACAATTTCCAGTGTAATAGGCATACCCATTATGTGTTCTATTTTCTTCATATTCTAATTTTTAGCTTGTGTTAGAGCACTTTGCAGTGACAATACGAAGGCCTCGCTGCTGTGTGTCGCTCCAGAAACCACATTCACATTCGCGTTTTGTGATTGTATAGCTTCCGATATCAAAATAGGAAGCGCTTGGCTGTTCACGGAAATGGAGTTTCTACGATCACTAGGATATTGTAAGATCTGTACATTCGAGAGTTTACCGCCGGAAATTATTGCCGCAACCTGAATATTCCCATAGGAAGCATTTTCGACGCTTCCTGTAAATGTTCCATCTTTATATATCGAAGAAATTGTTGGTTTTGGGGGTACTGTTGGTTGTACGGTATTTTTGGGGGTACTGTTGGTTGCTGCCGATGATGTCACTGACGATGTTGAAGTCTGTGCCATTGTTGTGGTAGTAGCCGGTGTGTTTATCAATGTCAAAGCATTTGATGCCGCATTAGATTGCAACGTTTGCGATGTAGTAGAGGAGATATTTTGATTTTGCGCGAAGGCGTATACGGCTAACCCGCTTAATACGACGATTGAGTAAAATATTTTCTTCATCTTTTATATAGTTATACTGTAATGAATATTATTAATTTGAAATCAGATATCATGCAGATATTAAAATATTTAGGCATTACCTAAATATTTTCTAAAATATCATTTGTATTGCGAACACGACCTATGCGATTAAAGATATGTTTGAATGAATGTTGATGCTCTTCTGCACTGAATGCGGTCGAAGCATCTTCAATAAATATTTGGTTATAACCTAACTCATAAGCTTGTCTAGCAGTACTTTCCACTCCAATATTTGTGCTAATCCCGCAAAGCACTATCGTATCAATTCCTCTGCGGTGCAATTGTAAATCCAACTCTGTCCCATAGAATCCTCCCCATTGTCTTTTGGTCAAAGCAAAATCAGAAGCAGGATCGTATAAACCAGGAACAAACTCTTTCCACTCATCGGATATTTCAGTTATTTTAAAATTTTGTTCGTGATCAGTCATTGGTTTCAGAGAATCTTTATGATCAGCTGATGGACTTACGTGGAATAAAAAAACAGGCATATTATTCTTGCGGAAAGCCGCAGCTAATAATTTGGCGTTTCCGACAACCTCCCCACCTGTATAAGGAGCCAGTCCGTCTCTTCCGGCTATGCCATTTTGCAGATCAATTACCACTAACGCCGTCTTTTCTCTACTGATTTTAGTTTCCATTTTTTATTATCCTTTTGATTTATGATAGAAGGGCTTAAACATAGTATACATTATTCACAAAGAAGGTCTGAACTCGGGAAGCAGACCTCCTTGTAGATTAATACTCAATATTAGCCAATTTCTTTCATTTAGCCATATCAAAATCCCAATCAGTCTGCAGTACCTATTGTTGTAAAAGAGTTCTTTAACGGGTCCTGCCGCCGGCCACCTCGGAGCCGTGCTCGACGTGAATATATTATCCTTACTATAAAGAATTAATCTTGCACGTCTGCGCACGAGCTTCCAAGGTCTCCGTCCAGCGTCACCCCTTAAAGAACTCTTTTTACTACCATACGGACCAGACTAATTGGAAGTATATATTCCTAAATAACGATTAAAAAGGCTACACGAGACTTAATCTCAATCAGTCTAAAAATATAAAAGAAAAGCCTTTATCAGTCGTAGACGCGAAAGGGAGAACTTCTTATGCAGCTTGCGACGCCCTCGGCGCTTGGTGTTGCTGCATAAGAAGTCCTACCTTGAGCAAGCCAGGACTAATAAAGACCTTAATAGTAGAGTAGACTGATTGGGGGGTTTAGGCTTTTCCTAAGGTTTTTTCGCCTTCTTTCCAATTGACCGGGCAAAGCTCTCCAGTCTGCAAAGCTTCTACGACTCTTAATGTTTCTGGAATGTTGCGTCCGACTGAACCAGCGGAAACTAACATATATTGGAGTCTGCCTTCTGGGTCAATAATAAATGTGCCACGCTGGGCACTTCCATCATCATCCAAAACTCCGTATTCAAAAGCGAGGTCATGATTAGAATCTGCAATGATAGGGTAGTCAACATTCTTTAGGCGTTCATCGCTTTCGAACCAAGCCTTATGCGAAAATTCACTATCCGTGCTTGCGGCTAAGACTTCACAGTTGTGTCCCTGGAAATCTTTATAATATTTACCGAACTCTTGAATCTCGGTTGGGCAGATAAAAGTAAAATCTCTTGGGTAAAAAAACAAAACCAGCCACTTACCTTTGTAATCAGACAAAGAAACTTTTTTAAAAGTCCCTCTATAATAACTTTGCGCTTCTTCAAAAATTGGCGCCATTTTGCCAACTCTCAATAGATTTCCCATTTCGCAATTACATTCGTAACCGCAAGAATCACATTCGCAATCTTCATCGTGAATAGTATCCATATAAGTAGACCCTTTCTTAAATTATTTCTTATAGACGTAAAAGAAATCTTTTTGATAGCCATTCAGATATTCTTTTGATCCGTCTTGCATATCTTTATTCAAAGGTGTGGAATCGTATTGTCCCGAACCGACACTATTGAATATGTTAAATCTAACCCAATAAGGATTAATGTCAAGCTGTATAGCATTGACAGCCCCAGCCATCTTCAGAGCTTCGGCTAAAGTTAGAGGATTAAGGTTGTTGCCAGCAGCAAATAATAAATCTCCATCTGCTGTTATGCCTATTCCGGAACGCCAAGTAAAGGTATCTGTGCCAATTACTCGACCCCAGACTTTTATGCTATCAGGGTCAGTGACCGTCACATTCCCATCTTTGATTAGCATCGGACCGTTTTGTCGCGCAAAGGCTACATCCTTACCTAAATCTTCTCCGGAATAATCTAATATTTTAATCGACCCGTCTTTGTACCCGACAATCGTACCCATATTATTTTTAAGCGGTAGATATGTAGTATCACCTACAACCATTCCATAAGCCCCATCTTTATATTGGAAACCTCCATCAAAAGCAGCTATGAGATTGCCGCTTTGGACAATATTTTTAGGCACTCTTCCTGAGCCGTATTTACCGACTGGACCTCCGGGCTCGACTGTTCCGGCGACACTGCCAAGCGCTAAAGTTGACGTGTCCATTTTAACGATTGAGGTGATCGCAAAAGTTCGTGTAGGGTCTGGGCGAACGAAAGTATAAGCCATGACTTCTTTTTGCGGAAAAGTATTCAGAGGAATATTATGCCAGACGCCCTCTCCTGGGAGGGGAAGAAAATCTCGACTAACAGGTATAGAGGATAGATTTAAAAAAGTAGGAAGCTGATTGCCCGTTCCGGATTCATTGAAGTTCGGCGCTTTAGGCTTTTTAAAATCATAAACGATTTTTGTAGTTTGGTCAGAGATATCAAAGAAAACCTTTTCCATGTATATTACCAATTTATCTCCAAATATAGGACGCATATATTTGTCCGTGATGCGTGCAGCTAAAGGGGTATCTAATTTAACAAAGGCAAATCCGGATATCGCGACGATAACTAAGAGTGTAACTATCCATTTTCCTATTTTGATGTAAGATCGCCGCAGAGACTTTGTATTTTGTTTGGTTTGCTCTGGTTCTGTTTTTAGACTATCTTGATCTATTTCCAATTCCACAATAATATTATTTAATTTTGATGAATAAGCGTAATTCCGTGGTAATCTGATAATAACAAACATGCTTGCCATTTGCCAAATTTGGAGTATACTCGGGGTGCGAGGAGCTTTAAGTAAGTCTATGGCAAAATCTAGATATCGATGTCAGGAGACGGGTAGAATATTCGACGAAGACGAAATCGTCAAAGAAATTGACGTGGTCAAAGGTCATGACATAACCGGGAGACCTATCATTTTAAAGATGTATCTGCACGAGGACTGTGACTGCCACGCAGTGAAGATCGAGGATGCAATTTCAGAATCGAATACATCTTTTGATCCGTCTCATATTTAAATCATAAAGCCTCTTTGAATATACAAACATTCAAAGAGGCTTTTAAGTATGATGTTATGCTACGGGGCCATAAGTTCCGCGCCCAACATCCTATATTTAATTAAGGTTAATTATTTGAAGAACTTGTAACTGGGGTAGAACTTTGAGGGTTGCCCAAAACTCCATCAGTAATATTTTTGGCAGTTATTGATGTGCCGGATGTTGTTCCATTTACCATCAATGTATCGCCAACGGCAATATTAGAGACACTGGAGTCAGCGACTTTTTTTACTGACGCACTCGATGCATCGACAGTATAAGTCTTGCCATCTTTGCCAGTTAGGGTAATTGTATTCCCATTAATCGCGGAAACTGTTCCCGTAGCACCTTGGTGATTGCCGCCTGCAAATCCGCCACGTCCGCCCATCATTCCCATTCCGTCCGTGATTTTAGTTGCGACAACGTTGGTTCCTGATACTGTGCCTTGCACTGTTATATTATCTCCGACTGCAATGCCGGAAACCGATATAGTTGTAGGCGTAGGCTTTGTACCGCTACCTGTACTGCCGCTTACTGGAGCTGTAAACTTTTGTATTGTGGCATTACTAGCATCTACGGTATAGCTTGTATTGCTACGTTTATTTGTGATTGTAATGGTATTCCCACTTATTGCGGTGACCGTACCAGAAGCCGCAGGTGGATTACCTTGTTTATGACTACTTGTATTAGTTGTGGTAGCTGTTGTATTGGCAGTTGTTGATAGTCCCGCTGCGTGTGTTTCGAGAGCAATAGTTCCGGCAGTTCCTGCCGCTAAACCTAATATACCGAAAAGTACAGCAACTTGTTTTGATATTTTCATAAGTTAGTAAACCTTTCTGTTTTGATCTAATGTTTGATCTAATTATTTGAATTTCGACCTTTCAACATATACTACATACGCACACCAAAAAACTTACAACTAAAATATTAATTTGTTAATAAATTTTCCAAAGTATACATAAAAAGCATGTAATTCTTATAGAAATACTAAACAATTTTGCATTTTGTAATTTTTAGAGATAGTGCTAAAATAGCAGAGTCAAAAATCTAAGGAGGCTTAGATGAAGAATTTTTTGGCAATGTCCGTAATCGTTCTGGCCATCTTTGGGTCATTCCTGATCGGATTGTACTCTATGACAGTGAATGTTAGAGATTTTGTCATTGAGAAGCTCAAGAATGATCCAGCGGCGTCTCTCAACATTTCGTTTCGCGACGCGACTTTATGGGATAAGACTGTTTCCTCCGCAACGATTTGTAAGGAGTGCAGTCACATGTTGGAGTTTGCCCAAACAAGCAATTCAGCAACGTACCCTATAGTTGTGAGCAAATATGATCCGGAGACGAAGGTGGCCTACGCTATCGAGCTGGGAACGGTAACGATCCGTAAAACACGTGACGGATCGTTGCAGAAGTCTGTTGGTCCTGTACACTCTCGCATGGAATATTATGTTTGTACAGAGAACGAGCACTGTGAAGTTTACGATGCTCGCACCGGCCTATCATATATTAGGAATGCCGATGGAAAAATTGTTGAGGTTGGTAAAGAAACATCGCAGAACGTGGCGGAAATCCAAGACGTTTTTTCCAAAAAATTCTAAGAACCTGTCTAGTGGACAGGTTCACAACAAACAAGGCCCCAATGAATCGGGGCTTTTGTTATGCCTAAAATTTTAATAAAAACAAAGCGCTCCGCCAAACCATGTAAGGCGAGGGGAGCGCTAAGATGAAAAGTTGGACCAACTAAGCATTTACTACTCTGGCACGATTGAGTTAGCGAGATCAAGCTTTTCTTGAGCTTTTTCTAATTTTGTTCGTGCCCATGCCTGAGAGTACTTTGCAAAAACTCTCAAATGCTGCCAGAAGAGCTTCTCGTAAATAGCGGCCGCATTGCATGGACAATCGAAGACAAAAATCCTTTTCTCCAAGAATCCGATTGTCAGACTAGATGCCTCATGAAGGATGTGATTGCTTAGTAGGTTCTTGGGCTTTTTAGCCTCGGCTGAAAAATGGACTCTGCCGCAGAAAAAGCACGTGGCAGAATCCGGACCTTCTGGACTTTGTATGGCTTCCAGAAATTCTTCCGACGGTGCTTTGTGAGAGAATATAGGCGGACCGCCAATACTATTGATTGGTGCCATATGCACCCTCAGTGGTGCCAGTCTTTTCCGTTTGTTTTTACCAACACTCTGTTGTTCCAATTTAATCCTCCTGAAAAATGGAATACGAAAAGTATATACTTTCTCTCAGATTATTTCAAGATTTAAAAAGCGTCGTCATCGATACAATCATCTAGTACAAGAGATTGACCCATCGCGGCCAATCTGATATATTCAAATGTCAGACATATTCTTTTGTGTTTGGCATTTACATCACAAAGGAGTGATATGCAAACAGTAAAAGAACGTCGCCATGCGCCACGTCGTTTAGTAGAGCCCATCGATAATATTCCAAATATTTGGGCGGTATATGCTCGATACGCGGAAAGTTATCCGATTCTCACTCCCGACGAGATTACAAAGTTGGTAATGAGAATGAGGGGATCATCACGGATATCAGCAAGTCATCAAGGTATTCGCAATCGTATCGTCATACATAATTTGCGCCTGGTCTTGTTCGTTGTAGCAAGAAGGTACAGATTTTGCGAGAAGAAAATCTTGATTGAAGACATGATTCAAGAAGGCCAGCTCGGGTTGATTGACGCTGCTGAAAACTTTGATCCAAGTCTTGGCACATTCGCCAATTATGCCATCCGGTCAATCAACTCTCGAATATCACGAGCGGTGCGCAGGGCTGGTGTAGTGAATCTTCCTGAAAGAGTACAAAAGGAAACTTGCCAACACGGCATAACCACCATATCTTTCACAAGTCCGTTTAAGGTAGAAGACGAAGACTGCAACTTTTTGTCTTATGAGGAAATTTTACCTCAGGCGGAGTTAGGTGCTTTCAATTTTTGTGAGGTAAATGAGGAGGTGCATCGAATTTGCCATAGGAGATTGGAGTTATGGAGGACTGTCGCTGAATCTGATGACATTTGCCCTCGTCACAAAGAGATGTTTTTTCGCCGTTATGGAATGGAGTTAACAAACCACGAGGGTGAAAATTTGTCAGAGTTGGCAATAAGGTTCCACTGTAAAAAACAGGCAGTGCACGCGGCGTTAATCAGGATATTGAGGATTGTCAGCGTTGCAGGTACAGACCTGATTAAATTGAATAAGTCTCTGCTAAAAGAAGCGGAGCACTTAAGAACACTTGCTGAAATTGTTGAACCTGTTGGTCTTATTCCACGGATCTCTTGAAAGGAAAAAAGGAGGAGTTACGATGAAAAAAATCATTCTGTTTTTTCTGGCGATTCTGATAGTAGGCCTGCTTATAGGCGCTGAACTTGATTTGTTCTTGAGGGTCAATGTCATATGTTCGCTCCAAAAGACTCTCAGCGTCAATCAAGTCCTGGTTGTTTTTAGCGCCATGAATTTTTTACTGGCAGGTATTTGTGTACTGATCTTCATGCGTCTAAAGCCAATTGATTTTTTGCTGGTAAAGTTACTGAATGGCGTCGGGGCTGTGACACTTGCACTGGGCTTAGTGACTGCGTACATGGTCATTGTCAACAAACTCGAGGAACATTACAACATCAGCGATAGTTTGTGGCTTTGGTCATTGATCGCAGCTGGAACGATTTTGGTTCTGGTAACTTTCTTTGCTCTACAACCGCTCAAGAAATATCGGCAGCAACAACGTTCACAGACTGGGTAGCAAGCATTTTCCCGAAAAGGGCTCGATATCGGCAACCATTCAATTGGTTGCCGATATTTGTTTTTGTATAAATAAGTTGAATACTTAAAACTTTGACATAAATCCTAAAAAAACATATAGTGAGGAGCTGACGACCTACGGATTGTTAGCCGTCCAACCGCGAATCTGAGGATGAGTGGGGATGAAAAATGGAGGAAGCTGATGAAAAAATTTGTGAGCGATGAACCGTGCCTGGTTTGCAACCAGATTGGTAATATCTTGGCCTATTGTAGAGAGCGGAATTATATAGATGCTCGCAATAGGCATGATCTTCAGATACAGCGCCAAGGAAGCGGTCCTTTAATCTTAGTACTGCACGTGACCTTGGTTGATAAGAGTAAGCTCTCGAAAGGTGAGCTGAAAGATCTACGGCGCTATCTGTATTCGGCGGTTTGGCACCAGGATTTGTTTATCCCGATGCTCTCTGAGCAGTACTTTAGTTTTTCAGACCAGGAGGCGTTGTTCACCATTCATAAGTTTGAGATCTCCAATGCTAGGGAGTACAAGTCCGAGGAAGAGCCTCAAACGAGTTGGTGGATTAAGGCGATAATCGCCGTTTGGTTCGCCTGCTATTTGCTATTCAGTTTTCTTTTCTCTCGCAAAGACAGTTTGGTTTTCCGCTGCCCAAAGTGCGGTATGAGCAAAAGGAAATTCGTAAGGTCCTGGATTTGGCAGCGTGGCTTTTGGCATTTCCCACCGACGCAATTCTGCGATAACCAGATTCTTGGCTTAGCGCATGTTCCGTTTGCGGTTATATGCAATACTCCAATGGAGTACGTATCCACATTGGAGCAACTCAGAAAACATCAAAAACATCAGCGCTAACTAAGTGCTTTAGCAAAGGACCGCATCAAGTTGATGCGGTCCTTTTGTACAAGAATATTTTTAAGGCACTAAATCATCACGCTAAATACGCCTAGTGATTACATATTGCAAGATCAGGAAAAAATGAAAGACGCTTCCGCCTAGAACAAACAAGTGCCAGATGGAATGGAAGAAAGGTTTACTATCAAAGATAAAGAAGATTATACCTAGTGTGTAACATAGTCCGCCTGCAAATAATAGGGTGATAGCCTGCGCTGGTAAGGCGTGCCACATAGGGACGATAAAGAATACGATTAGCCAACCCATAGCAAGATAGAGAATCGCGGAAGCTCGTGGATATTTTCCGAGTATAAGGCTTTTGCAAACAATACCGATTATTGCCAGAATCCAAACTGTGATAAAAATGGTCCAGCCTAGTGTTCCGCCTATGACTATCAACGCAAGTGGCGTGTAGGTGCCAGCAATCAATAGATAAATCAGACAATGATCAAAAATATGAAAAACTGTTTTTGCTTTGGTGCGCGCTAGGGCATGGTATAAGGTGGAAGAGGCATAGGATAAAATCAAACATATGCCAAAAATTATTGCGCTAACTACGATTATGGAACTTTTTGTTTCGTAAGCTTTTAAAACAAGTATGACGGTTCCGGCACATGCTAAAATAGCACCCAAACCATGAGTAATCGCACCGGCAATTATATCACTTAACCTATAAGGATAAACATTTTTTTGGTAATTCATACTTTAAGTATATACCCGTACATTTTATACATCAAAGATTTTAAAAGAATATAAAACATAAAGCGCACTTAATTGTCGATGGACAATTAAGTGCGCTTTTAGCTTGTGAAGTTGGAGAAGTACTATACCGCCATCTGCATCGTTGCCGCGTTGATCTTTACACTTTCTTGATCTTCTGGCACAAAGACAAAAACCGTATAAATTAGGTCATCGTAGACCAAGAGCTCGGAGCAAATTCCTTGATGAAATAAGGCTCTGACATATCCTTCGCCAGCATTTTTCATCGACTCTAGGTCGTTGTAGAGACAAGGATAGACTACCACACCTTTTCTGGCGGGTTTGCGGAATTCTTGCTCGATGAAATCGAGATTGTGCACGCCCGAACCTTCCTCAATAATGACAAAACCGGGTTTGGTAAGCGGGCCGATAAAGCTGCTTAGTCCAGCATTTACTAAAGCTGAAACGACTTTTCCCCTCAAATTCAAATCCATTTGATGAATCCTCCTTGTATCCCAAAATCTTAAATTCTAGGACTGCTTATACTATCAATTTTGCGCGTTTATGTAAAGAAAGAGCTCATTAGATAAACTAATGTTCATGTCCGTCCTCGTATGCTATGATGCGTGTGCAAAAAGGAGGATTGATGAGGATTTGCAAACTTGCCGAGATCTTTGTTTTTGTGATGGTTGCTGGATTTGCACAAGCGGTTGATCAACCTACCGTAACTTTCCTGCATCGATCCGCGGTAGAGGAGTTAGCTTATAGCTATAAAGGCTCTCAGCGTTTAGAGGGTACTATACTTGGGCAGCTTGGATGGATTGAAGCACAGACTGAATTATCTCCATCGGGGGTTTTCTTCTACAAGATTGTAAGAGAGGGAGGCTCTTCTCGAGTAAGACAGAGGGGATTAAAACCTTTTTTGGAAGCGGAACGCAATCAGTCGCCAAAGCTTTCTGCCTTCACAACTGAAAACTACGAGATAAATTCTTTTGGCACCGATGGTGATTTGCTTTTACTAAAAATTCATCCAAAGCGGAAGGCGACAAATTTGATCGAGGGGTTTCTATTCGTTCGTTCCGACGGAGACTTAGTTAGAGTAGAAGGACAATTATCAAAAAGTCCGTCTCCGTGGATGTGGGGAGAAAAGTTCTTCCGGTACTACGGAAGAGTCTCTGGAGTACGTATGCCAGTTAAGATGGTGTCTACGGCGATCATTTTGTTTAATCCTTCAACTCTTGTCGTGGAATACCGCTACGATGAGGTTAATGGAAGACAAGTTCAACAAATCAAACATCAATAAATTTTACAAGCTAAAAGCTATCGATTCCGTGAGGAATCGATAGCTTTTCTGCTTCTTAGGTGATTTATAATAGTCCAGTATATAACTTGCTTTATATTTGGTATTATGTTATAATACAAAGTCAGCTAAAAAGCTGGCAAATCGGCCGATTGCCGGCTAAAAGACAAATTTTGAAGGGGGAATATGAAACTCAAATATCAGATTGAGGTTGTTCTGGGATGTTTGATAGCCGTCCTGTCTATCTGGACTATGGCTGCCTGCTTCCAAGCGTTCCACGAGGAGACAGACTGGGCGAAGGTGCCTGGAATGTCATTCCAACAACTGGTTGAAGGTCGCGATACTCTTATCAGGAAAATCGCAAAGCCGACAAACGCCGCGGACTATTTCCAGATTCTGCAGAAGTTTGCAGATCTGGAGCATGCCGCAACAAAGTTGGAAATGACCAAAGAAGTGGATCTTTACACTCTGCAAAAGCACGGCGTCACCGATGGTACCTTTCGCGCCTACGAGACAGAGTTTGTTAACGATTGGCAGCGTGCCAAGTTAGGTAATGACATCGCTGCATATTCGCAAGCTCATCGGGCAGAGGTCGACAAATACATGCATTCGTTTCCTACGATTCCCAACGAGCAATGGAAAGTCGACAGGTTCTGGAAAGTTTTTCAGCTCCTGTTGGTACTGCCGTTGTCCTTGTGCATCGCTCTGTATATTTGTCGCATAAAGGAAAATAGTGGCAGCGTTCTGTTGGAAGTTTTCAACTGGCGCTTCATTTTAGCTTCCATGATCTGGGTGTACGGTTTACCGTATTACCGCAACATGGATTTTCGCCATCAGATGCGCCGTTGCCAACAGGTCGCCAGTTTCTTTCTCGTCTCTGCAATATCTTGTTTTGCTGGTAGTAACAAACCAGTGGACAAGAAGCTCGGTGAGCAAAAGAAGGATTCTGTGCAATCTTGGCTACTGACCGGTACTGACACCACAGTCAGCGACTATGTTGGAAGTAATGATAGGGTTTTTCACAAAGGCCCTGTGAACCAGCAGACGTTGACTTTGACCGCACCGAACGGTGTGTACATCGGAACCTTTGGTTCCGTGCCGTACTCGACCGCCACGAAGTGCGAGGACTATGGTTATGAACAGGACTTCTCGGTTGGATGGAATGGCACTTATCGCCACTTCACTTTCAACCCCGATGTCACGTACATCAACCTGGCTCCTTTGCCACTGATGAACGGCGATGCCTGGCAGTTGTCCATGACGGTTGCAAGGCCGTTTAAGCTCAACAGTGATACCGTTACTCCATACTTCTGGATCAATAAGTATGTGCCAGTGCTTGGAAAAGCTCCAAAGTCCGGTACATTCTATCGGTTCGGAACGAACAACGGTACCAATGTTGGCAAGTTCGCGACCAACTCAAGCGCCGAAGTCATGTATGACACAGGCGCATTCGGCAACGACCGCATGTGGTTGGCCAAGGTTTCCGCGACAATCTCGCGCAACTTCGGTCATCATTTGCAACTGGGCGTGCCGGTCAACTTCTACACGCCGATGACACACGTCACCGACGGGCGGAAAACGCAGCTGACGGTGGGCTTCGGGATAGCCTATCATTCAGCACATCGATAACGCACACGACTTGAGTTTCAAACTCTTTGAGGGCAACTTTACGAATTTTGTAAGGCTGCCCTCTTTTCTTTCTAAGCTCATCGATCTCTGGTGATTTTAGAAAGAAAAAGTTAATAATTTCGTCTCCGCATGAAGTCAAAAATAGTTTATAATAAATACTATGACAGATGAAATAAAAAAATATTCCCGAATGGGTAAGAGGTGGAGCGAAGAAGAAGACGAAGATCTTAAGCAAAGATATGAGAAGTTCCACTCTGATAATTCGAGTAATATGGAGGAGAACTTTACCCCATTTCTGCAAGAGCTTTGCAATCTATTTCAGCGTGCTCCTGGTGGAATGAAAGCTCGCTTGGCAAGATATTTCCTCGATGTGCCAGGCTGGGATTATGCTTTAGCTCAAAAAAGAGACGAAGAGCATTTGAAAATGAGAGCTCAAAGAGATGCCGCCAAACAATCTAAAGACGACACTGTAACAAATAGCTCAAAGCAAGGCTCGAGATATTCTGAACCAGAAGAAGAAATAATTCAGCCAGATTTTTCTGATAATCTCGAAGCTCAAGAAGCTTTGGAGATTTTAACCAATTCAAATGATAATCTCTTTTTGACTGGTGAAGCAGGTACTGGTAAATCAACCTTACTGAATTATTTTCGCGCTACTACCGAAAAGAACGTAATCGTTTTAGCGCCAACTGGTGTGGCGGCTTTAAATGTTGAAGGTCAGACCATCCATTCTTTTTGCGCATTCGGTCCAGATATAACTTTGCAAAAAGTAAAAAAGCTCAATCCCGACTCTCCAAAATCTAAACTTTTGCAAAAGGTACAAACCATAATAGTTGATGAAATTTCCATGGTTCGCGCCGATCTTTTGGATTGCATGGATAAGTTTTTGAGATTGAACGGGCCTTCTTCCAACATTCCTTTTGGCGGATTGCAGATGATTTTTATCGGAGACCTCTACCAGCTTCCGCCAGTCGATAAGGATTTTGACACTGGGAGTTTGATCAAAAAGTATAATAGTCCATACTTTTTCGAATCGTTAGCATTCAAAAGTTCAGTTTTTCGTCATGTGCAGTTGAAGACTATCTATCGCCAAAAAGACGGAGCTTTTATCGATGTCCTGAATGCTGTGCGGAATAATGTTGCGACTCAAGAACATCTGACGATTCTGAACGAAAGGGTGGAAGATGCCCCAAGCGAATTCACTTTTGAAAAGTTCGCGATTTATTTGACGCCGCATAATGCCAGCGCACGCAGAGTAAATAATTATTTTCTCGGAAGGTTGTCACCAGAACTAAAAACATATCATGGTAGAGCTTCTGGTACTTTTGAAAATCGAGAATTGCCGACAGACCTGGAATTGCAAATTAAAGTCGGAGCGCAGGTGATGATGCTCAATAATGATCGTCGCAAGCGCTGGGTCAACGGGACCATGGGGAAAATTGTCAGCGTCGATCCAAGACCGGAAAGTCTCCAAAGTCCAGTAGACTCTGAAAATTCAGAGGATATTGAAAACCAATATGTTTATGAGAATGATGAAAATGAAAATAATTTTATGGGTGCAAATCATCTATCATCTTCAAATCCGATATCAGTTGAACTGGAAACAGGGGAAGTCGTTTTAGTCTCGCCGCACACTTGGGAGATGTTCAGGTTCACACTTGATAAGCGTACTCAGAGAGTCGATAGCAAGACTACCGGTACGTTCACGCAGTATCCTTTTAAATTGGCATGGGCTGTGACAATTCACAAAGCCCAAGGAAAAACTTTTGATAAAGTTTACATCGATCTTTCGATAGGGACTTTTGCTCATGGACAGTTGTATGTGGCACTTTCACGTTGTCGCACTTTGGAGGGTTTGCATCTAAAGCGGGCGATAGAGCCTGCTGATATCATCCTTGATCGGAGAATAGTGGATTTTTTGGAGTCGCTAAAGACTAAAACCATCCTTGACAGATAGGCTGGTTTTATTGTATAAAGTAAGGTCCAAAGGGATATCGACCATCCAGAAGATCGGATGGCGAAAAAAGTTTCAGGAGGATTGGAATGAATCGTTTTAAGGAGTTTTTGGCCGCTTACGGACTTCTGTCCCTGTTCATCGTGCTCAACGGCATTGGGTTGTGGCTGTTCTGGCCGCAGTTCCAATCCTATCACACAACTCCCGAAGTGCAGCTTGTAATCGCTGGGATTCTCTGCGTCTTCATCTTCACCCTTGGACTTGAAGTATATTGGCCCACTACAGCCAATGCGAACGATGACAATAAAGGCTGGATTTCTTGGTCCACATGGACTGCGGTTTTAACCTTCGCGATTGTGCAATCAATCTTGTCTCCAACTCCGGTTTTTATCATGGTGAGTTCTATCGCCGTGATACTATGGTTTTTATTCACTAGGCTATTGCACAAGCAATTGTACTATAATTCCAAAATGATCAAGAGATCCTTCGGAAGTATAGTGCGGGAACTGTGCATGTTGAGCTTGATTCTTGCGTTGAATATGGCGCCAGCATTGTTTATGCATTTAGATCAGAAAGCCAGAGTCGTCACCATTGCAGCAAACGACGAGATGGATCGGAGTGTTGAAGCAGCGAAACTGTACACTGGGGCTTCATGCGATTCCGAATTCATCACGTTGGTCGAACCGCCGAAGGGTTCAAATCGGCAAGCTCAGCTTGTCGTCGCCGGTTATCCGATTCCGGCATACATGGCCCGCAATCTCAGGATAGAAAGTGGCAAGAACGGGAATGTCGTCTTTGTTTACGACACCGGCGACCCCAAGGACTTTCACGGGCCGATCGGTCGGAAAACGATTCAGAAAGAAGATTGTTTCACTCACAAGTGAGGTGGTCGAGTGAAAAAACTAAAAAGCGCATGATTTCGGTCATGCGCTTTTGTGTTAAACTTATATTATATTTTGTGGTTCAAACCAATCATTATTAACTAATTATAATTATGGAAATTGAAAATCAACCACGCTCTTTGGAAGAGTTAAGGAAAATCTATAAGCCAATCCGCAATGTCAACGTCGAGCACAAAAAGCACCTGAGCAAACTTGAACGATTAGCAGTCTGGATTACAGAGCATGTCGGAACCATGGGATTCTTCCTTATCATATTTTGTTGGACTATTCTTTGGTTGAGTTGGAACATCCTTGCACCAAAGACGATGCGCTTTGACCCCTTTCCAAGTTTTGTTCTTTGGCTTTTTATCTCCAACATGATTCAGATCTTCCTGATGCCTTTGATTATGGTTGGACAAAATTTGCAAGGCAGGCATGCCGAAGCGCGAGCCGATGCTGACTTTGAAGTGAACACCCGAGCAGAAGGGGAAGTAGAAACAATATTGCTTCACCTTGAAAATCAGAACAAGCTTATAATCGAAATTCTGCAGAAGTTGGATAAAAAATAAAACTTAAAAATTTGTACAAGATTTTTAGGAACCAATCACAACTTTTGCGATGCTATATATTGCTCGCAAACTATAGTGAGATGAAAAATTAATATCTTTGCCGTTAGCGATATATGGATCGCGCATAATATATTTACCATTGCTACCGCTCACAAGAACGACAAAATGCGTGCCGCCAGATACATTCATGCCTACAATTACTGGGTTGCCGCTGGATAGCGTTGAATCGATAGTTGCTGCTATGCGCGAAGCCGTCACTCCGCCGACACTGATCGTATTCAGAAGATAGGCAGGATAGTATGCCGCAAAGTTTGATGGATTCGCGTTAATAGATGCTGGAGTGACTCCGCTATATCCATAATGAGTCATGACCATGGCTACAGATGTGACTAAACATCCATCGCTAGCGAGAGTATATTGCGTTCCGTTCAATGCACTGCCTCCCCATGATGTATCGCGCTGATTATAATAACATCCCCATTTATCACAAACAGTTTGGTTCGCGAGGAGTTTTGCTCCGCCTGAATTTTTTGTGAAATTTGAAAAGCTGTTCAATTCCGCTTGGGCTTGAGCAAGGAGTTTTTGATAGGTAGATTCTTTTGCGCTAGTCTCGGTCAATAACTGGCTTTTTGAGGCAACAGTTGAACTGAGCGATTTTTGTTGGGTAGCAAGAGATTGATTTTGCGCTGATAACGCATCTTTTTTTTGCTGCATCGAGTTTTGGGTATCGACGAGCTTGCCTTCTTCTGTTTGAAGCTCTTGGGCTTTTGTTCGAACCGCATCTTGAGCTTGAGTATTCTCGTCATATTTTTGCCAGAAGTCAGACAAGCTATTAGAGCCTAATAGCTGCAAAAACAATGATTGATCATCAGACTGTTTAATATCCAGGATATATTCTGCTAGAGCATCTTTGTTCATCGTTATGTCTTGCTGGGTATCATTTATTTGACTACCTAGCTGCTGTATTTGCAACTGAGTGGAATCAATCTGGTGCTGCGTAGCGGAAATTTGTGCTTCTACTTTGCTTCGTTGTAAATCAAGATTCTTAATTGCTGCTTGAAGAGTCTTTTTATCCGCCCCAGCTTTATTAAGAGCTGCTTGATATGTAGCAATCTGTTGATTAAGCGCGGCAATCTGTTGATTGTCTGAATCAATTTGGCTTTGGAGAGTGCCTGAACCAGAATCAGCATTGACTGTAGTAAATGACGGAATTAGCACAAATTGAAAAACCGTCAATATTATCAAAAATGGTATGAACTGTGATAATTTATTTTTCATAATAATATAATCAGAAATTAGACTGATACAATTTAAAATTATATAATAATCATAGCACAGTAAAAATAAAAATACTGCTCTACGATGATGCCGTATTTTTTTTGTGCGATTTATCTTTTGATTAGGAATATAATCTTTTTGAAATAAATATCAGTAATCAATGTATATATTAGAATAGGGCATTATCTTGAAACTCGTGAATATGTTGACTATCTGGATACAAAATAAATCACTTCAACGAACTATTAGGATTTGGTTACTACCAATCATTCTGACAGTGCTTTTGGTTCTCCAAACAACGCTATTCAATTATTGGCTTCAAATAATCCCGCACCTCTACCTCATACGTCGTAGTGCTGCCGCTTTAGGACTCGCCGCACTCGTGTTTGGTCCTAGCGTTTTTATGCGGAGGCGTGGCAGACATATATACCTATTTGTGGTAACGACAGCCATTGCGGCAATTTTCGTTTCAGAATTCTTGTACTATAGATACTCTTCTGGATTTTTAGAATTCTCAGCACTTTTTTATGCTCGTCAAACGGACGAATTATGGGGTACAATCTCTGCTCTTCTATCACCAAAATTGCTTGTATTCGCATTATCACCCGCACTGGTTATAATCAGTTTTTTTGTAACTAGAAAATTCCCTATATTCGATAACTGCAAAACTAAATTTGCTTTGCGCAAGACAATAGCAGTAATTATAGTTGCTGCAGTCTTTTTGGGCGGATACGGCACTGTGCTTGCAGCTGAAAAAAACGATTGGGGAGACACAACCCGTCTGTATAGTCAGCTATACGATTTAGGCACCCTTGTTGGAAAAGTCGGCGTAGTCAATTTTTACATAGAGGATGCTGTAAAATATATAATCCAATCACATCAGCAGCTAACACAACAGGATAAAAATACAGTTGCCAGTTTTGTAGCTCAGCGTCCCGCAGCAACTACCGCGGTAAACGATGTCGGACTATTAAAAGGTAGAAACGTTTTCTTTATTCAATTGGAATCATTTGAAAACTGGGTAATCAATGACAATATAGATGGACAGTCAGTAACTCCAACGTTAAATAGTTTAGCAAAACAAGGAATGTATTTCCCAAATTATTATTCACAGATTGGCGAGGGTAATACCGCTGATGCGGAATTTTCTACGTTGAATTCATTGTATCCTTTACCTGATACTGTAACATTCATTACACATCCTGCCGATCAAAATAATTTGAATGCATTGCCTAATTTATTAAAGAACAACGGATATGCGACTGCAGTTATGCACGGTGATGTCGCAACGTTTTGGAATCGTTCAAATAATTATCCTGGATTGGGATACGAAAATCAATTCAGTAAAGCCGATTATAAAGAATCGCGTGCAATTGGATTTGATGGGCTTGGAGATAGCGATTTTTTCAGTCAATCAGTTCCGAAATTCCAAAATTTAAAACAACCTTTTTTTGCGACTGTAATCACTCTAAGTTCTCATACTCCTTTTGTCATTCCTAGTGATTTGCAGACACTCTCAATTCCTGCGGGTTCGACAGACTTGAATTCTACCCTGCAAGATTATGTTCAAAGTGTGCATTACACCGATGCGGCCTTAGGAACATTTTTAGACTCTCTGAAGAAAGCCGGATTGTATGACAATTCTTTGTTCGTAATTTATGGCGACCATAATGCTTTTATTGGCACTCAAGATTCACAAACAAATCATGTACCGATGATTATGTTCGCACCTGGTTCGACACTTGTCGGTACCAACTCTGAACCAAGCAGTCATATTGATCTTTACCCGACCGTCACAAATTTGTTAGGTATTCCAGCTCCGCAAACCATACTTGGACAGGATTTATTGAATACTCAAACGCCAGTGGCTACACAACGTAATACCGGTTCTGGGACAATCAAATTTATTATTGGCGCATTTTTAAAATATACAGTATCAGATGACGGAAATTTTGAGAATGGCAAATGTCAGGATTGGCCAAGCGGTACCGCGGTAACAACGGATAACTGCAAATCATTATATGAGCAACAAAATCAAACTATTAAAGCTTCGGATATTATAGTGCGCTTTAATCAGCTGTCATTACTAACTAAATAATAAAAGTCCACAGCTTTGCCAATAAAAGCAAATAGGATACATCCTTTGTTTGTAGAAGGTTGCTTGGTTTTGGTACAATTAAGCATAATTACTTTTTAAGAATGATTTCAGAATTTACTCATAATAATGGAAAAGACCTTAATGCAAACAAATAGACCAAAGGTAGGGCTCGCTCTAAGTGGTGGCTCTGCTTTGGGTAACGTGCACATCGGTGTGCTTCAGTCTTTTCAGGATCATAAAATTCCGATTGATTGCATTTCCGGAACCAGTGCTGGTGCTATAGTCGCCGCTTGTTATGCTTTTGGCGTGCCAGTGGAGGATATGGTAGATAAGACTAAATCTTTAAGTTGGTATAAGATTTCTAACCTTTCTTATTCTCGCATGGGTTTGATCACTACGGATAATATAGGAAGATTAACCGAAGAGTTGATAGGCAAGGTAAACATCGAGGATGCAAAAATTCCTTTGGCTATAATCGCTACTGATATTGAAAGTGGCGAGCCAGTCGTCTTTAAAAAAGGTAATCTCTCACAGGCTATAATGGCTAGTGTCTGTATTCCTGGATTGTTCGTACCGATAGAAGTCAACGGCCGGCAGTTGGTGGATGGCGGCTTAGTTGAAAATCTTCCGTTGTCGCCATTGCAAGAAATGGGCGCAGAGATAAGGATTGGTGTAGATCTTTCTCGTTGGCGAAATTACAAGAAGCCAACTAGCGTGATTGACGTCATGCTCAACTCGTTGGACATTATGACCCATACGCAAACCAAAGAACAAGCGGGGAGAGCCGAGATTCTGATTGAACCTCATTTGGAAAAATATACTTCTTCAGATTTTAAAAAAGCGGTGGAACTCGCTGCTGAAGGTTATCGCGCTGCTACTTTGGCTTTGCCCGCAATAAATAATGCACTTTATCCGCAGCCTAGCGTAAAAGAAGCTGCGAACGGTAATAATAATTTCTTCAAAAAAATAGTAGCTTGGTTCAAAGAGTAAAATAACAGTCACAATAAAGAAAGCGCACGCCATTGCTGGTTAAGCAAGTAGCGTGCGCTTTGAGTTTGCTAGAGAGATTTTGTGGCTTGTTGATACCGAGCCATGGCCGGAGCCATGAGGTCCATGGATCCCCAGTGGCAGATTTCAAACCCTGGGTGATTGTCGCCGATTTTTGTCAGCACTTCTTTGGTTTCGGCTCTCCAACGAGGGTCGCAAGGCTCAAGATTCTTGTTACCAGAGAGACAAGAACACGCCTCTGCTTCTGTCTCAAAGAGTGCAATGATCTTTGATGTCCGTCCGCCCCAAAAAGTAGTATTAACCATTTCGATCTTGCGCTCGAAGGTCGAAGTTGGTGAGGTTCGACCGCTACCCTCTGGGCAGTAGGCAATTAACTGATCGCAAATGGCAATCATATAACCGCCTTTTAAATCGTGACCAACAGGAACTTCACTTTTGCCATTGCTGGCGATTTTTGTCGCCGAGGCAACATGTTTGCCTTTGTCGTAGAAAACTCGATAAACCGAGGTCGTTGTTACCGCAAAAAACTCGTTAAACATATGAGTCCTCCTTCTGAACTTCGTATCATAGTAGCTGTGAGTTCGGCGGTTGTCAACATGCTGTCACCTATATATTCATCTAGTACAGGCCATTGCTTTTTCTGATAGTTATGGTAGTATGATATGAATTTCACGGAGGCGAAATAATGAACAAGATATTGCGTGTGTTTTCTCATCTTGCGCTTCTGTTTAAAAGATGCGCCCAATCAAGGCTGCTGCGTAAGGCCGCTCCGTTTATATTCGGTATCTGCACAACGACATTTGTCTTTACGCTATCAAACTTCCTGGTCAGTCATCATATTGGTACTGCCGATACAGACGATGTTCTTATCCTCTGTGTGATTAACACAGTGCTTTTGGGAAAAATCTTCTTACAGCATTACCAACTTCGTCGCATGAAAAAGTTATTCATGGTGAAGATCATGGAAACTTGGGAAAAGCAAAAAACGTTTTTCTCCGATGAGCAAATTCCTGATCGTCTGGAGGTGAGCTCCGCACTTGAAAAAACCATCCAGACTAAGGGTGCGGATCTCGCTTCGATCGAAACGATAATCCGTTATGCCAGCAGAATGGAGATGACCGACGGATTAGCTCCGGTCAACGAACCATCCCATAAAGGCAAAGGTAAAAGTGCTTTTAGTGGCTTCACTCCAGAGTTTGGAACGGTAAAAATCGAGAACGAAAGCAAACAGCTTGAACCTTGCCAGGCTAACAATAACAAAACGCGCATCGGAGCCTTCAAACTCTGGCGCACGCTTGATGTCGTCTTTTTCCAAGAATGGTGGCGCTCAGACTTTTCGACAGCCAGCTCTTGGACAGATCCATACGAAGGTTGGGCGATAGCGTTCAATCCAGAGCAGTTGTCGTTCAGATTTTTTGGTGAACTGATCTTCATTCAACCTGTTGAGGAGGAGTACAAAAAAGAGTTGTTGTACGGTGTAGAAATCGTTAGCGGTCAGGAGGTTGGACAGTTCAAAGCGATGAGAAAGTTCGGTCTCAGGTAACAATATCTTTCTTGCAGTGAGCCGCCCCGGGGTAAAAGCTGGGGCGGTGTTTTTTTATGGTTAGTGCATAGCTCGTTTCTGACCAAAATGATATAATGGTTATGTTCATTTAGTAGCAAAATCTGAAAGAAAAGCACTATATATATGAGAATCGAAGAAGAAATCAAGTTAGACTATGCCGATGTCTTGTTACGTCCAAAGCGCAGTACACTGACATCGCGCAAGGAAGTTGTTCTTGAGCGCACTTTTCGTTTTTACCATTCTCCAAAAACTTGGCAGGGTGTGCCGATTATGGCCGCGAACATGGCTACTTGTGGCACATTTGAAATGGCTAAAGTATTGGCGCCGTACAAGATGATTACGACCTTTCATAAATATTACAGTGTTGAAGATTACAAGAATTTCTTTAAAGATTTCAGTGGTGCGGATTATATCGCTTACACACTCGGCATTCGTGATGAAGATATTGCTCAGCTGAAGGAAATGATTGCTACTGGTCTTATCAATAATTTTTCATTCATTTGTGTCGATGTGCCTAATGGATATTTAGAGCGTTTTATCGAATCAATAAAATTAGTGCGTTCACTTTGTCCAGAACATATCATCATCGCTGGCAATGTCGTCACGAACGAGATGACCGAAGAAATTATTTTGTCTGGTGCAGATATCGTTAAGGTTGGAATTGGACCGGGCGCGGTTTGTACAACTCGCCGTATGACAGGAGTCGGCTACCCACAGCTTTCTGCGGTTATCGAATGCTCGGATGCGGCTCATGGTATTGCCAACAGCAAGGGTGGCTATGGTTTAGTAATTGCTGATGGCGGACAACAATATCCATCATGCATCGCAAAGGCATTTTGCGGCGGTGCAGATTTTAACATGGCCGGTTCGTTGTTTTCTGGTTTTGACGAAAGCGCTGGAGAACTTGTAGAAAAGAACGGAAAAAAGTACAAAGAATATTTTGGTTCCTCATCTAATAAAGCGCTTATTGAATTCTACGGAAAAAAATCTGCCCATCGCGCATCGGAGGGCAGATACGTACTGATGCCATACAAGGGAAGCGTACACACATTTATTCAAGACCTCTTTGGCTCATTGCGTAGCACTGCTACATACATTGGCGCAAAACAACTCAAAGAATTCGCAAAACGTGCAACCTTCATTCGTGTTAATCATCAAATGACAACTTACTTGGAAGGTTTTGACCAAGGAGAATAAAAATAAATAATAACTTTTAGACTTGGTCATTAATACGTTTGAGATTAATTTTTGTAATATTGTTACTGGAAAATACTTTAAAGGTTATTTCCAGTAACAATTTGAAGAATACATCATAAAAGTTTATGGAAACAATTTCTGATTGCTTCAAAAGCATATTAATTGATGATAAGGAAACGAGTCGTATCTCTGCTAGAAGAGTACGAAAACTAATTTATACTAGTATATCGAGTGAGCCTGGGGAGCTCCAACGTATTATTGAAACCGCTCCGGATAATTATGCTAAAATTTCCGAGCTATTTCGGCAGGAAGATTTTGTTATTGCACTTTCGACAATTTATTTTTTACGTGACGAAGAGGTTAAACCCGACTTCCTTTTTGACTGGTTGTTTGAGTTGTTAAAACATAAAAATGGAAACATTCGTTTGGCGGCAGTGCGCATGATCGGACATGAGCTTGGAGGTCTAACAGTACATCTTCGCTTCCCTAATGATAAATGGCGCGTAGGACACAATCTTAGACCAGAAGAAGCCGATAGAATTCTTAAAGAGTTATATTTGAGATTGGATGAATTGTTACGTAATGTGTGGAAACCGGCATACAAGAAATATAAATATGTTTCCTCACTTCCTAGTTCGCCGTACAAATCTGTACAAATGTTACTTAGTTATCTAGAAGATGATTGTGGTAAAGAGTATATGAACCACCTTGCAAAAATAGCGGATGAAGAAATATTTTCAAAAGGAAGACATCATTTGATACAGAAAGTTACTGTAGAATCGGTAGATGCCAAAGCTTTATTTTTTCTTAAACAATCGGCACTCAAAAATATGCGAAGCGAGATGGAAAATATGATGTTTCCGGAATTTTCTCATCATTTTTCAAATCTTGAATTTAAAGATCTGGTAGATAGGATATATTCTCATTCACAATCATTTCCTGAGCTTATTCAACAATTATTAAATAATGATGAGTATATTCGTGAAACTGACGAATATCAAAAAATGGTATTAGATCTTATTTCAACAGCTTGGAATATATATCCGCATAAAGAACTAGAAGGATACAGCCCTTACGAGATTATCGCAATGCAGGAAATTAGTGATATACTTCATTTATCATAAATAAAAAATACCTCTTATGGCTCCTCTCACAAAAGAAAAAACATTTTCACAAGCAATCGCTTTCTATACTTTACTGCTGATTTTTGGCGCTTTAGCTTTGATGATCTGCTGGCCATTTTCTCAAATTTTGGCCATAGGCGTAGTCTTTGGAATTTTGCTCGCTCCATTTTGTCGCAAGCTGGCAAGATACGTTAGATATAAATGGTTATCCGCGCTCATAATATTAGCACTGGCTCTTTTGATTATTGCTATCCCAATCTTTTTTATCGGCAAACTATTTCTTTCCGAAGTCATAAGTCTATACAACGGCGTAATTTCCGGACAACTTGTCTTCAATCAGAGTCAATTTATTTCTGGATTACCGGAACATTTACGTAATTTTGCGCAAACATTCTTTACTGATTTATCAAGCTATATTTCTCCATTGGCCTCTCAAACGATACAAGGCATATCCTTTATTGTATCGAACGTCGCTTATTCTCTATTCGCTTTGCTTTTTGTCGGGCTGATATCTTTTTACATAATGAAGGATAGCGATAAATTGGCTACGTTTATGCAAGGTATCATTCCGCTTTCCAAAGAGAATGAGACTACCTTGATAGGCAGACTCGAATCTTCTATTAATGGTATAGTCGTCGGACAATTCTTTGCGGCTTTGATTTTTGCTACGATCATGACTATTGGTTTATGGATCTTTGGTGTACCAAGTCCATTGATCTGGGGAGTCTTTGCTCTCTTTGCCTACCTCATACCCAACATTGGGGGAGTGCTGATTCTGATTCCGGCTCTCGTATATCTTTGGGTCATGCATAGTACGGTGGCTTTTATAGGAATGTCCATCTGGGGAATTCTGACTATAGGCATCGTTTATAATCTGCTCAGCCCAAAAGTCGTCGGTTCGCGTATGCAATTACATCCCATGCTTGTGCTGATTGGAATTATTGGAGGCTTAAAGGTTATGGGGATTTTTGGTTTCTTCCTTGGGCCAATAATCATTTCTATCTTTTTTGCCTTGCTTGATATTTATAGAACAAAGCTGGCTTAGAAAATATTAGGTTATTTAAATTAATATTCAAACAAAAGACGGAATCCGACGACTCCGTCTTTTTTAACAACATATCTCGAATAAAATTAGTATTGTTTTTGCGATTTATAAAATCTTGACGTTGAGGTGCTATGTATCGTATAGTGTAAAGTCAATTTCGAGTAGAGGTTTAATAATATGTTAAAGGCTAATCCTTCTAAGTTCGCAAAATGTTTTGTGGATTTGGAAGGGGAAACCCCGAAGTTGAATTGTTTTTAAGGAGGATAAGCAAATGGAAATCAATTTGCCAGTAGCTCTTACGGAAGAGATCCGGCGAAAGGTGAATTCATGGGCGAGGAAGGGTGGTTTAATATCCGCCATGCAGGAAATTCACATCGCCATAACCGCAAACGTAATCGATACTGGGGTTGCCGTAGGTCCATTTACGTTGATTGAGTTTAAACCGCAGATAATCGACTTCTCCATTCGTAAGTCATATAAAATCTTTGGCCTTAAGGACGAGACTAACATGACCAACCTCTTCCCGCCGGACCAGATGCAATACGGTCTGGGATCGGAGATCATTGTCGAAGTTTCCGGTCTGTTCGTGAAGCCCGAGCGGACGTTTGAGGTCAAGCAGCTTCTCGGGTCGACCCTGGGCGAAGCCATCAAAGCCTTGTATCCCAAAGCCAAAGTAGAGGTCTTTGTCATCACGTTCAACCAGGAGCAGGACGCGTTCTGGGTCTCGAAGTAGACAACAGGTGTAATGCAAAAAGCGCAGGACTTCGGTTCTGCGTTTTTTCAATATCAAATTATTGAATAATCTTGGATTTTATAATTGACCCCAATGTTTATAGGTCTTTATGCCTATAGCACCTGGGTCAGATTGAGCGTATTAAATTTGGCTCAAGCGGCATGTTCGTGAGGTTTCTTTTTATATCCGTGTATAAAATTGTTTGACTACTTCACTCACTTGCATCCAGAAAAATGCCCAAATCCATATTATAATTACCCACATAATTGGAGCTTTGGTCATAAACAAACCAGACAAGGCTATGGCAGTCGCTAATAATTGTGTAACAGTTGTTGCGAGTATAACTTGCCAGCTTGGTAAATATTTATACCAACGCTCTTGAGTGTGGGCTACATAAATCAACATGTGGCCGCCGATTGTCAGTTTTAAAAAGAATAATGTTTCAATAATCGGCATGCCTAAATGAAAAATATTTTTTGCCAAGAAGAACATTAATAGACTGTTGACTACACCGGTTAATCCAAAGAGACTGCTTAACCAAAAACGCTCTTTGACTTTAATAGCTGCCGGGCGACTTGCTAACTGAACTCTGTTAAAGGCTAATGAAATTATAGGAAGGTCATTAAGGAAAGCAATTAAGATTAGCTGTACTGGTGTTAGCGGATATAATTTATAAATCAAACCCAAAACAGCGATGGTGATTATCAAACGCAGACTTTCAGAAATACGGTAAACAGAATAGCTATACAAACGCGCGAATATCTTACGCGCTTCTATAACCGCATCTTTAATGACTGCAATACCAGGTGCCAAGAGAACAATATCTGCCGCGCTCTTTAGTGCGTCTACTGCTCCACTTACGGCAATACCAACATCAGCAGCTTTAATTGCCGGTAGGTCGTTGACTCCATCGCCAGTCACTGCAACGCGGAAAAGCTTTTTAGCTTCTTCTACTATTTTTAATTTATCCTCGGGTAATATTTCGGCAAAGACAGATTTATTTTGCCACCAGGTTTTATCTATATTATTAAAATCAATTTGATCAAGCACATGTTTAACAATAACTAATTCGTCAGCTCCATCAAGTTGCAACTCTTGCGCTACGCGTTGACTTATCGCTGTATTGTCTCCCGTCAGCATTTTTACCGCTATACCGTTGTTCTTCAAAAAGGATATAGCTTCTTTAGCATCTTCAAATACCGTATCAGATAGTAAGAAGGTGCCAACAAGTTGCATATGAATTTCTTCTGCACCAAATGTATTTATTGCAATGGCCAACGTGCGATAGCCTTTTGATGCAAAGTCGAGTATATCTTTTTTAAAGGTTTCAGCAAAGCCGTCTTGTAAATTGCATAGAGTTTCTATTATTTGAGTAGCACCTACAGTAACACATACTTTGTGATCGTCAGGATATTCAATTACAGCTGTACTTCTTTTACGTTTAGAATCGCCAGGTATAATCTTTACAACTTTGTAGTTTATAGATAAATTCAATTCTTTGAATTTGTCTATAACCGCTTGGTTAATTGGATTCTTTTCTTGACTTGCTGTGGATGCTGCGAGTTTAATTAAATCATTTTCTGAAAAAGATTTATTATAGCAAACGATTTTTTCAATACTGATTTTATTTTTTGTGAGTGTGCCGGTTTTATCTGAGAGTAATAAATCTACATTTGCAAAAGCTTCTAGTGCTGAAAGCTGCCTGACAATCGTCTCTTTTTTTGCTAATTCTAATACGCCAAAACCTATAATCAAACTCATTACCGTAGGTAGACTGATTGGAATACCAGCGATAATCAGGCTTAAATCAAGCAATATTATTTCTAATATAGGTGTATGAGCGAAAACTAACACAATCGTCAAAATCACAACCGCGATTAGACTTAAAATAGACAGGAATTTTGATATGCGCAAAATATCCTGTTCAAGTAAGCTGCGTTTTTTTGCCCCAATGGCCAGTTGTAGAGTTTTACCGAATCCTGTGTCTTTTCCAGTGGCTGTTATTTCAGCTCTTGTGTCACCGGTTGTCAGGAATGACCCAGAAATTAATGTATCGCCGACAGCTTTTTCTTTTGGCATACTTTCACCAGTAAGTGCTGCTTCATTTGCTGTTAGATTATCTGCTTCTAATATTTTAGCGTCTGCGGGAATTATGTCTCCAACGGTAAGACTAATAATATCATTAGGTACAAGTTCTTTTGAATTTAGCCAAATCCAATTACCATCA
>Ga0302277_1000370_pt1 | contig 35456 bp, 31 predicted proteins | sample III_Bog_N3_1_FD_198759 | JGI IMG/M metagenome (GOLD analysis project Ga0302277, IMG submission 198759) | Peat permafrost microbial communities from Stordalen Mire near Abisko, Sweden - III_Bog_N3_1 | ecosystem: Environmental > Terrestrial > Soil > Wetlands > Peat | place: Sweden: Abisko... | reverse complement strand
AGAGGAAATCGCGGCCAAACAGGCCGAAAAGGCGAAAAATCCGATTCCAAGGCAAAACAAGACGGGAATCAGGGGTTTTTCCGCAAGCTGTTTAGCCCCGGAGGAACTTAAGTCAGGCAATGAAAGATGGCGGAGGCCTTAAAACAAATGCGTTTTTCCGAGCGGACAAACTGGAACACGGAGGAGAGCGAACTGGGGCGGGCGCACCGGCTGCGCCTGGCGTCCGGCAAGCCCATTGCGGATCTCACTGCCTCGAACCCCACGCGTTGCGGCTTTGCCTACGATCCTGCCTTGCTGGCGGCGCTGGCCGATGCGCGGGCGCTGGACTACGATCCGCAGCCGCGCGGCCTGCTTAGTGCCCGCCAGGCTGTCTGCGCATACTATGCCGCTCACGGCGTTACGCTCCAGCCGGAGCAGATTGTGCTAACCACCAGCACCAGTGAGGCCTACAGCTTCCTCTTCCGGCTGCTCTGCGACGCGGGAAGCGAGATTCTCGTCGCCCAGCCGGGTTATCCGCTCTTCGACTTCCTGGCCGTGCTGGATGATGTGAAGTTGAAGCCCGCTCCGTTGGTCTACAACCATGGCTGGCAGATCGATGCGGAGGGTTTTCGTCGCGCTGTTACGCCGCGGACGCGGGCCATTGTCCTGGTGCATCCTAATAACCCAACAGGCCACTTCACCAAGTCCTGGGAGGCTGCGGAGCTGGCGCGGCTCTGCCGGGAGCTCAACCTTGCGCTGATTGTGGACGAGGTTTTTCTCGATTACGGCTTCAGTGGGGCAGGGAAGAGCTTTGCCTCGGGGATGGATGGCGTACCGGTTTTCGTGGTCAGCGGACTGAGCAAGATTGCCGGGCTGCCGCAGATGAAGGCGGCCTGGATTGTGGCTGCCGGGCCGCAGGCTGCTACGGCGCTCGACCGCCTTGAGGTCATAGCCGACACGTTTCTCTCCATGAATGCGCCGGTACAGCACGCTTTGCCTGCCTGGCTCGAAGGCCGTGAGGCAATTCAGCAGCAGATACACGCTCGAGTGGCCTCCAACCTCGCCGAGCTGGACCGGCAACTCGCCCGATTGCCGGAGGTGAGCCGCCTCGAGGTCGAGGGCGGCTGGTACGCGGTCCTGCGGATTCCGGCGCTCCGGCCCGACGAGCAGACGGTGCTGGCCCTGCTGGAGCGCGGCGTCTGGGCCCATCCGGGCTACTTCTTCGGGATGGCTGACTCCGGCTGGCTGGTGGTGAGCCTGCTGGGGCCGGAAGAGGAGTTCAGTCGCGGCGTCGCCGGGCTGGTTGATAATCTCAGCGATTCCCCTGTGACTATTACTTCCTAGCCTACACATTCGAATGTGTGGTAGGCTACACATTGAGGAGATTGCAACGATGGCAACCAATCTCGCACTTGATGACAGGCTGATCGATGAGGCGCAGCAGATCGGCCACCACGCGACCAAGAAGGCTGCGGTGACCGCTGCCTTGCAGGAGTACGTCAATCACCGCAAGCAATTGGAAATCCTGAAACTCTTCGGGACGATCGACTATGATCCGGCCTACGATATCAGGAAAATGCGGCAGTTAGACCGCATCGAACTGGAACCATGAAAATACTGGTCGATTCTTGCATCTGGTCACTCGCCTTGCGCCGCAAAACAACAGCAGCACTAAGCGGAGAAGAGCGATTGATGCTGACATCGTTACAGGATGCGATCCAGGATCGGCGCGTCGCGATTGTTGGCCCGATCCGGCAAGAAGTGCTGTCCGGCATCAAGGAACTGGCGCAATTTGAAAAATTACGCCGGTTCCTTGATGCGTTTCCAGATGAAACCATTACTACCGGCGACTATGAAGAAGCTGCGCGGCTTTATAATCTCTGCCGGAGTCGCGGCGTCGAGTGCGGAGCGACCGATATTTTGCTCTGCGCTGTCGCCGCCCTCAAGCACTGGGCCATCTTGACGAGCGACGGCGGCATCAAACGCTGCATAGAAGCCTTGAAAGCCGAGGGACTTTTCTTGTAACGGCCTACATTGGCTCACTGCCCGTGCAGGAAGGGGTTGCTCCGGCGTTCGGCGCCGATGGTGGTTTCGGGGCCGTGGCCAGTCAGCACACGGGTTTCGTCGGGCAGCGCCAGCAGGCGGGTGTGGATGGAGTCGATGATCTGGTCGAAGTTGCCGCCGGGCAGGTCAGTGCGGCCGATGCTGCCTTCAAAGAGCGTGTCGCCGGCCACCAGCAGCTTGAGCGGGGCAAAGTGGAGGCAAACCGAGCCTTGCGTGTGGCCGGGAGTGTGGATGACCTGGGCGGGGTAGCGCTCCAGGCCCACGATCTGGCCATCGGCCAGGCCTTCATCCGGCGGAGCGGTATCCGGAGTAGGAATGCCGATCCATGAGGCCTGCATCTTCATTGTCTTGAGCAGCGACCGGTCGTCTTCATTCAAAAAGATGGGCGCGCCGGTCAACTGCTTGAGCTTGAGAGCGCCGCCCGCATGGTCGATGTGGGCGTGGGTGAGGAGAATCTGCTTCAGATTGAGGCCAAGTTCGGTGAGCCGGTCGTGAATGCGCTTAGCCTCGTCGCCGGGATCAATGACAATCGCCTCGCCGGCCTCCTCGTCGCCGAGGAGGATGCAGTTAGCTTGCAGAGGGCCGACGGGAAAGATCTCAAGAATCATGATTTTATTGTAGGACGCAGCAACACGGTAAGACACCATGAAGTGCTGAATTCACGCAAAACGGCAGGCCGAGTGACCTGCCGCCTGGGTGGATAAGTCGTAGATCAGGGTCTACTTGCCGGACTTGGCAGGTGCAGACTGGGTGGTCTCAAGCACGGACTTAGAGCCTGTGGTGGAGCGTGAGTAGAGCACGGTCAGGGTGATGGAGGTCAGCATAAAGATGATCGCCGACCAGGTGGTGAGCCGGGTGAGCACGTTGGCCGCGGCGCGTGGGCCGAAGGCGGTCTGCGAGCCCTGGCCGCCGAAGGCGCCTGCCAAGTCGGCAGAGCGTCCCTGCTGCAAGAGAACGACACCGATCAGGAAAAAGCTCACAATTATATGCACGACGACGACGAAAATGAGAAGAAAATTCATCTGAATAGCTGCTTTCCAGGTCAGTCCGGCTGGCCCGGACGAGAGAAATTTGGTGCGGAAGAGGGGACTTATTATTCCCCCTTTCCTTTCAATAACTTGCAGTACCGTTGTAATGTTTTTGTACGGACTTTGAGCTACACTATGGTTGGGAGTACAAAACCCATGCCAAACCGAACTGCAAGTCTGATTATAAACGCAAACCTCCCCGGCGTGGGCTGGCGTCGGGGCAAAATTGTCATCAGCAAAAATGGACAGCGTAAGCGGGGTGTGATGCTCTACGGGGGCAAGGAAGTCCCATTCACCCAAGGGGTGTTCCAGATTCGAGCCTACGACGGTGGTCGGCTTATCTACACCACCGTGGGAAAAGAAATCACCGAGTCTCCCAACACCAAAGGCTACTACGAGAAAGAGTATGAAGATGGATACCCAAAGGCTGTGGGGATGCTGGAGAAATTTCGGGTGAGGCAGCGACATGCTGCCGATAATGCCATCCTTGGTATCAAACCTAAAGCTGAACCAGAGGAACAGAAGACACTGATAGAGTGTGTCGAGGATTACCTCACCAAGAAGCGGAGTCCATCGCTTGAACTTTCCTATTCAGCCATCCACCAGTATGAGCAAGCCCTGAACACATTTGTCAGCGTTGCCAAGGCTCAGCACGTCAGAGACGTGACAGAGAGAGACATCACAGAGACGGCTGACAGGTTCAAATCTCAGGGATACGCCCGGAAGTCCATAGCGATGAGGTACAGCACCATCAGAGGCTTCCTTGCTGCTCACGGCGTCGTGCTGGGCAAGTTGATTGACACCGCTACACATCGCAAGCTGTCCAGCAAGCCAGAGCCCCACACAGAGCCATACACGCCTCAGGAAGTGGACAAGCTAATGGCGGCTTCCGACCCGTATTACAAAACGGTATGGACGTTGCTGCTCTCCACTGGCCTGAGAATGTCGGAAGCGATGCACCTAACGTGGGCAAATGTTGACTTCGAAAAAAATGCAATCAATGTGGTTGGTGAGCAGCGGGTAAATCGAACGAACCATGGAAAATCTGTGGTAGTGGATTTTTCCACCAAAACCAAGAAGGGCCGCAAGATTCCTCTGTTCCCATCCCTACGCTCTGCCCTGCTGGCATGGAGGGAACAGCATCCAAACAACATTTATGTTGTGGGCACCCGCTCTGACCTACCCAACAACCACTGGTTACCCAAGCTGAAAGAATATGCCCACGAGGCTGGGCTGGATTGTGGCGTGTGTGATGGGTGTGCATCAGGGGGTGGGTGTGAAAAGTATTACCTGCATAAATGGAGGCATACATTTGCCCGTCGTTGCTTGGACAATGGATGCACAATTCATCAGGTGTCGAAGTGGCTCGGCCACATGGATTTGTCTGTCACCTCCATCTATTTAAGTGGTAATGCAGCCGACCCTGACCAAGACCCATTTGCAAAATCAAGCTAGAGTTAGAGAAGCGATGGAGAGCCCCAGTCCTGAAAAGGCCGGGACTTTTTGTCCTCCTCCACGGCCTCAGCCCATTCGAACATCTGCTTTGTTTCAGCCTTTCGTTGTTCTTCCTCAGCCAACTCGTCAGCTAGCCGCCACCGAAATTACGCTCACGAAGTTCTCGAAATAGTACCTGCGCGTTCCACACGCCGGCCTTCAGGCGTTCCTTCAGATACGCCTTGAATGGCTCCAGGTTGCTGGCTGTTGAAGGCCTTGGTTCATAGACCGGCCTGCCTGTGGGCGTCAACAGATATCGGCTGATCGTCTTCCGGTCATAGCCAGTCAGCAGGCTGATGGCCCTTATGCTCAGCCCCTCCCGCTTGAGTTCCTTGATCTCATCCACGTCTCTACCCCTCAGCAATGGCGGCCCTCCTCTGTCTCCAGAATCGGGCCGGTGGCTCACCGCCGAAGGGTGGGGGATTTTTCAACCGGCATTATGAGGATTTTTGCATCAGCCGTGACAATATTTGCAATGCAAGTGTGAAAAATATGGTTCACATTTGACTCAGGAGCGATTGCTGGAGGCCCGGACAAGCTACAGCATCCGAATTATGTCAAGCGGCCACGGCCATAACTGGTATGCAAACCAACAAACAGTTCAGTCAGTTTTTGTTCGAGAATTGGGGAGAGGGGATATTTCCCCTCAATATATCCACTTTGGAACTGATGCCCCCCCACCTCCGACTTTATCGAAGCCAGATAACCAACTGGCATGGCTCCGCGTTCCGCTGCACGGGCAAACCGGCTGGTCAAAGTTGTCACGCTAGGAGATGGCAGTTGGTCTTTCCGTATCCCGCTATAAGTTCCATTGATGAGGTCGGAGAAACGTGCATACAATACCCAAAGGTCAAGCACCTTGCCGCCCGTACCCAGCACATCCAACAAGGTTTTAGCTTTTTGTTTCATAATGCTTTCAAGTTCGTTCTGCATTATTCTCCTTCTTTCTTGGGTTATGGGCGACTCTCGCTGCCCCGTGGTTTGTGGTGGTTGTCGGCTCGGCGGGTGGACAGTCCCGCTGATCCCCGGATGCGATGCCTGTTGGTGGGCTGGTGAACTCCAGTCGGGTTAGTTACAACAAAGAAGCAATCGGCTTTTGGATGACTTCAAGAAAATCCTCTTCTTCATAAGTCTCCAGGTTATATTCGTAGGGTTGAGGATAGAGGTATCCTTCGTTTGATTCCATGTAAGCCCAGTCCTTAAACCCGCTATTCCTTAAGGTCTCTAAAACAAAATCAGCAGCCTCAACCGGGCTTCCTGCGCCGTTCTCCTCGGTACTCGGAATGAAAATCCTAACTGTCGCAACGTAACCTACCATTATGTTTCCTCCCTTGGGTTGTGGGCCGGTGAACTCCAGCCGGGTCTTTCCCTTATTGGTGCGCCCCTCGTGAGGGCGTTGCCAGCTACAACGCTGGCCGGTTGCGGCGGTGTTTCGCACCGGCCCGTAGTGGTTACTTTGTCGCCTTCTTTCCCAAGAGGTTTGCACATGCTTCCATCAAAGCAATATCTCCCCGCATCTTTGCTTCCGAGACGTTCACAGTTGAGCCAGTGCGGGTATCAATGGCGGTCACATCGTTGAGAGTGGCGCTAACTGGCTTGAAGTTGCGGAGACGCTCCCCGGTTTTACCGTCATGGACAATAAAAAGAGCATCCTGCCATTCGTTGAACAGTGAAATCAGATTTTCCGTTTGAACTTCAATACTGTCGTCAATTACTTGCCCGTCATAATACTTCATTTGATTTCTCCCATTGCCAGCTACAACGCTGACTGGTTGAGGCCGGTGGTTCCCATCGGCCTTGGGTTGGTTACGCTGTTGCGTGCGGCGCATCATCCATAAGGGCCGCGATGGTGTCATCCTTAAGCTTGATGATGTCGTCCTGACGCTTGATAGTGCCGTCCTGAATTTTGATGATTTTGTCATTAAGCTTCAGGACGACCTCCCAAACCTTGATGATGCGAAGCGCGTTCTTGGCCTGAATCGCTTGTTCCGACTCGCTGGACGCCGATGCGGCGACATCCCCAAGCCACTTGAGAGCCGCTTGTTCCTCAGCCCCCGTAAGTTCGGTGGTAATGCTCTTGCTCTTAACTGCCATGGTGCTGCCCCTCCTAAGGACGGTTGCCAGCTTGGCGCATCTACGATGCTTGCATGTCGCTCATGGCTTTCTCCGCTACAACGCCACAGTGACTTTCACACTGGACTGTCTATGTTTCCATTGCATCACGGGGCTAGATAATCGACTAGACACGCAAAAATGCGAGATATACGAGCACTTTCGTAGAAATAGCGTTACCTGTTCGTGGATTTGGATTCCTTGCCCTGATGGGCAATCTACGCCATGCTCCAATCGTTGTGGGATTATTCAGCTAGACTGTAAAGCGAGGAGGGGGCATGGACGACGAGAGAGAAGATGGGCTCAACGAGGAATTCGCAATTGACTGTGGCGATAATGACGATTCTATCGACTGGCTTGAGCACTTCAAGACGGATGCACCACCGCTGAATCTGAATTTCTACAGGGCGACAGATGCCCATACCGGGCGACTCACTCAAGAACTGTTTAGTAAAAAGCTTTCACAGTGCCTCAGCGTATCCGTCGTATCGAAGTTTCCAGCGGGACTGATGTCGGCTCTGTTAACAATGGGAGTTCAGCACAGACAACAATGCGACGCGCATAACGAGTTTCTCAAATCAATAAATGGCGGCGAGTTCAAGAGAGCACTCCGGTTTGTTCAGGAAGAGCATGAGCGAGTCAGCCTGATTTCGGAACTTCTCAAGATGCAGCAGCCCCCCTCATTCCCTTGGCAGTCGCGTGTACCACGGCAAATGTTTGAGTGGGAGAAGGTATGGATGGGGAGCTTGCGGGAACTTGTTAGAAGAATTGAAGGACAACTAAGGCATTGCGAAACCACATTGGTTGAGCAGCAGCACTATTGGCTTAATCTTGGCCGAACGAATATCGAGACCCACCTTCTCGAACTTGCTCTAAGCACAATCGTCAAGCAGCTTAAGGAACATAATATTCGCTTCGATAGATATTGGATGCTCGTTGCATACGCTCACGCCATCTCGTTAGTTCCCTATACTGAGTCCGACGACAGAGACTCCTCTGTAGCGGCAATGAAGATGCGTATCGCAAGGGTGCGCAAATCGAAGAACAAGACTGCTATGCTGGGTCTATTCCTCGCTCAATTGTTACAAGAACCAATCTCATAAACATTTTCGGCTCTGATTTCTGCGAAACTGGAAGTGCTCGAGGCGTCTCTGCAGATTACGATGGCAGGCCGTTGGAACTGACAGACGAACAATGGGAATTGGTGGAGCCGATCCTACGCCCGGCGCGGCGTGAGGACAATCGTGGCCGTCCGTGGCACGATACGCGTGCCGTACTCCATGGAGTTCTATGGATTCTTGGCAGTGGTGCGCAATGGGCCGAGATGCCGGCGAAGTATCCGCCGTATAAGACCTGCCACCGTCGCTTTCAGCAGTGGATTCGCGAGGGCAAGTGGTCGAGGCACTGCGCTTGCTGGCCAAACATCTGCATGAGCGAGGCAAGTTGCACCTGGACGAAGCGTTCGTGGATGCGACCTTTGCGAGCGCCAAAAAGGGGGCTTCGCAGCCGGCCCGACCAAGCGTGGCAAGGGCACCAAGATCGTCGCTATCGCCTCTGGTGACGGTCATACTCTCGCCGTTTCTGTCGAAAGCGCTTCACCTGCCGAGTGCCGGCTTGTAGAAGCTGTTCTGGCCGGATGCTTCCTCGACGAGTTGCTGCAAAGGCTGATCGGCGACAAGGCCTACGACTCGGATGCGCTGGACGAGCAGATGAGTGAATATGGCATCGAGATGATCTCGCCCAACCGGACAAGCCGCAAACAGAGAACCCAGGATGGCCACCGTCTTCTTCGTGGGTACCGCGCGCTAGGCGAGCTGCTGACTGCGAGGACCCTTCCGAGCGGTCTGGCCTTCCGTCGGGTAGGTCTTGAAGGCGCTTGGATATCTGCTGCAGCCTGGTAGTCAAACAACACGTAATCCGACGCGCACCATGGGATGGATACTAAACAACTCTGTAGAACAGGTGGACCGCATATGCGGGCGGGAGCAGGGCCGCCATCGAAGGTCAGATCCCAAGCACCGCCGCGCGTGAAGCATTCGGGGGATGAGGCTCTAACATACATATAGTGGCCGGATGGCCTGGCGGCGGCATTTCGTCTATGACCTAGCTCAACAGGATTGTCAGACTGTACCGCATGAGAGAGCGATGGCCATCATTCTGGCGTGGAAGTTCAATTACCCAACGGTCGATGGATAATAATAACCTGCCTTTCAGTTCGGCCATTAATCAGTTATTTAGTTACTATATAATGCTTTCTGTCTTCGGTTATGGTTATTTAGTAACTATAAAACTATAAAGTGACTACCTGCGATTCTCCAAGAAATCCCTTAACAGCCTGTGGTGGAAGTCTGGTTTTGAAAGGGCACTACTTTAATCGTGCCGTAATGCTCATAAGAATCAACGCGGCTTTAGCCGCTTAGGGATGGTTGTCCGAAATCCCGACTTTTACCACAGGCTGCTAAGAAACCTCTGATCAGGTCTGGATATTTTCCGTGTTATAAGGATGGAGGTCGTTTTCCGGGAACGATTCCGCATCCCGGCGACGATTTCAAGGGTAAATGTGCTTATTGATCCGGCCCATAAATACTGTTAGGTGGCATAGGCTACGAACGGGTCTTTGAAGAATGCCTTGATGCGGTCCGGTGTCTTGGCAAGTTAGACCATCTGCATGGCGTCTGCGGATTGCAATTTGGCCTTGGTTCTCATCGGGACCGTGGAGCCGATGGAGTGTTTCAAATCGGCATTTAACCGCTCATCCGGATTCAACTCCGCGCATAACTGGGAAGATAGAAGACCTCAATCTGTTCGGGGTGCTCGGCCAGCCATTGCTTCACGGGCTTGCAATAATGAACGCCCAGGTTATCGAGCACTACATGGGTTACTTGTGTTGCACGATACGCATGGGGTTGTGATAGCCAGTGGGCAGGTACTGCTGGAGGTCGTGCTTCACGTAATGCACTGCATCGAGGGATTGGCACAGGTCAATCATCCGATGAGTGTAATCCTCCCAGTCAATGTCTGCGGCTTCAGGAATGTAGTTGGCTTTGCCAATCTTGAAGAGGTCAACGAATTCATGAGTCTTCCGAACAATGGCGAGGCTGTGGTCTGCATTCAACGAGGGTTCCAGAGAAACCCAAGTGAAAATGCCACGGTCATGAAACCGCTTGAGAGTGGCGATGCGGTCACTAGCAAGAGCCGCATTGAGTTCCCACTTCTTAGAGAAAGCGTTATCTACACTGGTCAGGGTACAAGCATAAGCGTCACGGTCAGGCCGATACAAGTCGATGTCCGCCAGTGACCGTGCGCCACCCTTGGTGAGGACGGTGAACGCCAAACCATACTCAATCAGGATTTCGATTGTGGGGCGAGTTAGACTCATGTCATAAGGATTGTAAACATCCGTGATGAAACTCAACAGTACCTGCGCCGTGACGCCCTCCGCCTGAAGCTTGGCTGCATCCATACGGAGCCGGTCGAGAAAACCGGGGCGAGTTATTGCGCCCGCATGAAATTTTTCCACATCAGACGGTTTCATGCGCTTGGTCACGAAGCAGTAGATGCAATTGTGACCACACCCTTTGTAGGGGTTGCACGCCCACGGGGAGTATTCAAGCGCCCGCCCGGTCGGTATGTAGAGCGCACGGCCACAAACGGGGGCGGCGGCTGGTGTGATTTGGACGAGGGCATTTGTAGTAGTAACTACAGAACCTGGCGCGGGCGGTGGACAGAGGAACCAGTACACCGCTGGACGCCCCTTTCCCTTGACGGTTTCCGACCGCACTTTGCCATCCTGTTCCAGCTTCCGCAGGATGTCACCGGCATCCTTATTGTTGTTGAACGCCATAAAGGTAACCTGTGCTGTGGTCAATCCCGCAGGGTGCTGGCGAAGCAGAGTCAGGATTTTCTGTTCGCTGAAATCTTGCTGCTGATGCTCGGGAGAAAAAAGGCAGCGGGCTGAGGCTTGGCAATATTCCCACACCGCGATGGCAGCGTCCAGATGCGAGACCCGAATGACACGGGACTTATCGAGCAAGGCATAGAGCAAAGCCAGCCGAAGAATGTGCGCCGGTTTCCGGCTTTCTACCGGAGCGTCAAAATCAGGAGGAGCCATGTAATATGGCGTCCAGACCTCTTCAAGAGCCTTTGAGTCAAGGCGAACCTGACCAGCTTTTCTTGCAAAAGCGAGTCCGTCTTGCAAGCTGGTCACTATCGCGTTAACCAATCCCTTGTTCAATTTCTCCAAGGGCGTCCCACCACTCGGCAACTGCTTGGACTGCCGCGCCATCGCCCACAGGAACCGATTAGCGTAGCCGTTGGTCAGGCTGATTTTGGGGAGGACGGCGTGGAGTCCATCGGGGGTGATGTCAGCGATGATGGAGAGGTGGGGATTCTGGCAGGAGTAGGAGCCGCCCTTAATCTGTTCACCCACCCGTTTGCTATCCCATGACTTGCGGAGGATAACATTAAGGTGAAATTTGGTGAGGATGCTTTCGAGTTCTTCCTCAACACAGAGCACGCGAGTGTCACCCGCTTCTTCCTGTTGTGAAAGCCGGAAAACAATGCCCTGTTCTGTGGCGAGTCCGTCCGCCCGATTGTTCTCCATGAAGTCGGGGTCAACGCGAGTCATTAACTTGTCGATGCAGTCTTGCGCTGTCCCCTTCCGGCTTGTGGAGGATTCTCCAACGATAGCGCAGAATTCGTTTGTGTGCTGAAGCGAATCACCTGTCACATAATAGGATGAGTTTCCAGCCGCACAGCCAAGTTCGGTTAGAAGGATAAGCAGAAGAGCGTTCTTGTCCGCTTCCGTTTCATCTTCGATGAGGTTGACATAGTCGCCGAGAACGCCTCGGAACGCCTTGTCCGCCATGGGCGTAGGCCAGTTTATTGCGTTGGATTTCATGCCCTACCTTCTCCCTTGTTCAGGTGTTGCTGATATACACGGGCCGCAATGGAACCGCTCTGCAAACGTGCAGGCGTAGCAGTGCTTGCAGCCGGGGCTAATCTTGTCGCAACCATGGATTGTGTTCCAGCTTGCGTCCGTCAATTCGATTTTGCTGTCGATACTCACTAAGTTTCTCCTTTTGGAACACGGCATCTAACGATGTTACGTTCTGAGTATCTTCAGTATCCCCCCGATGTAACATTCGGCCTAGTCACGCAAATCTGTTCGAAACCAAGGCCGCATCACAGAACTAGCGTTACCCGAGTAGACGGTCCTGCTTATGTTGGAGTCTTAGGCAATACAAGCACAATATTGCTGTCAGCAAGTCATCCTGCATTGTGCTATTTATCTTGACCCCATCTCATAAATGCCTGAGGAGCATGAGAAGGCAGGCAAGTTGGACGAAGCCGAGGAAGTTTTTGATGTGGTATTCCCATCTCGTCACCAGGCGGCGGAAGTTCTGCATCCAGGCAAAGAGGCGCTCTACTTTCCAGCGGTGGCGATAGCGGCGCAACGGGCGGCCAAGGCTGTTGTCGCATGCGGACCTCTTCTGCAACTGCCAGCTTCAATGGCCGATGCTGCAGCCTGCTAGCCTAACTCTTCGGCTTGAACTGGGGATCGGATCATTTCCGGTCCCTTTCACTTTTTGAAGCACTGTCGAAAAAACACGACAAGCCTACGGTCCAGGCCTGGCTAACCGCCGACGTATTTCAACGAAAAACCCGAGTGTCTCTGCGGACCATGATCCGCATCGCGACCGACTCCGGGATCACTCGCACACACGGTCCCAAGCCTGGCCGTGATAGCTAAATCATAAGTAAATGCGACACAAAGACATTTTTTGACTATTGAAAGACCTATTTAGGTGGGGCTTCTGGTTGCGCAACATAGTAAATCACGTCGCCCCAACTAAAAACTCCAAATTAGAGGACAAAAGGACAGATTACTTATGCAAATTAACAAAGACGACATCCACTTCTTCAAGCCCGAAGAGATTTCTCAATCTCGTAATGAGAACATCACTCCATCCGATGACACGACTACTGAATGCGCCCATCCCCACCTCAGGCATTTCACTTTCAGCGATGGCCTCGCGATTTCTATGTGCCCCGACTGCTCAGTTCCTTTCACCACTAGGACGGAATATCTCACGGCGATTGACAAATTGCGCGGTTGGATATTGCAGGGCAGATTGCCGCGTTAGGCCGGTGCTCCTTGACTGAGCCTTTGTCATTGCGCAAAGGGGCCGGATCACCCAGGTCCCTTTCACTTTCTTGGAGTACTGGCGGAGAAGCACGACGGGCCCGCAACGCCAGGCCGCTGCCATACCGGCAAAAGGCAACTAGCGAAACTGGCTAACTTTCCAACTATGGCCTCCATATATATAGGAGCAGCTATGACACAAATGAAATTGCGACCTGGGTCTCCCCCCATGACGCCCACTGAAGCATTCCACGCGGCCAGGCAGGAGTACGTGCAACGGGTACTCCAACTGCTGCAGGAGCAACCAGATCTTAGTTATTTTAGTGTCGCCTTCAAAGCCCGCGTCTCGCTGAGGACCGTAACGAGAATCACGGCCCAGGCCGGAATTCGTCGCAAGCGGGGTCCCAAGCCTGGTCGCCGTTCATAAGCTAATAAAAATAAATAAACGTCAGTGAGACACATTTCTCGACTGTCAAACCCGTAGGTAGGATGGGTTGCTGGTTCTGCAGGATGAGGATTATGCCACCCAGTCCACATTCCAATTAGAAAGAGAAAACACTATGTGTACAAATAAAACTTTCAGCACATTATCAACCACTGAGGAGACACATATCTCCACAATTGAAGACAACAACCTGAATGACGATGTAATCGACGTCGAGTTCGGCGACCCGCGCTTGATTGGCGACCTGTTCGACAACGTTGTCGAGCATGCCCTGAATCACATGCAAAGGGACGAGTTCGTCGACTGGATTGCTAACCAACTGCGCTTCTATGAGACGCAGGTGGAGGCTGCATCACGGTTCATCGAAACGGCAGATGCACTGCGGAATAAGCTTGATGACGTATGCAGGCTCATCCCGGAATCGTTATACCCAATCCTTAACCATTCAACTGAAAACTAATAGGTGAAAACTATGAAGAATAACGTAAAAAATGATGAACTCATCGATGAAATACCCCAAGTGACAACCGCTGCCACAACCAACCCTGCTGCTGCTGTTGTTCAACCTTTAACCCCAACCCAAGTAGACGACGATGATGACGCTGTTGACCTCATTGGAGACTACGAGGCACTCAAGTCGAAGCCCGGGTTGCCCTGTATCCTCCCGAAGGAGCAAGGCAAGACCGTTCGTTTTGCTCTCGTCAAGGGCGTCAAGGCCTTCGTAAAGCAGACGCATTTTCTGGCCGGTGTCAACAGCAAGGGATGCACGGTCATCTGCCCGGGTGGCGACTGTCCCGAATGTAAGAAGGGTGGCGACCACGCCAGCCGCCGCAAGGTGGTCGCGCTCGCCATCAAGTATGAAACAAACGGCGATGGCAAGTTCACTGCCAGCACAATTAAACCGTCGTTGTCGGTTGGGTTCATCAACCTGAGCCCGACTGCATATACCGAACTGTCTGACTGTCCGAGCGAGGGTGAGGACCTCTACTCCGTTGACTTCAAGGTGACAAAGAAGACCAACGGCATTGGCTGGACTTTCAACAGGATGTCTTCTCCGCCGTCTTACCTGAAGGTCCAAATGGAAGCCGAAGTCGCAGAACTTGCCGCACCTTACCTCGACGGCAAGGCCCTCAAGTCCCGCCTAGGTAAGGTGGTATCCCCCATCGAGATGAAGGTAATGCTCTTTGGCAGTGCTGCTGACACATCGCCGACCCTCGACGACTTGAACGTTTGGGACTAAGGCCATAACCCGGAGAGGGGCCGCAAGGCCCCTCTTCATTAAGGAGAACGACGATGGTAGAAATCAAACTCTCAGGAGGCCCTGAGAAGCGACCATGGCTGGCACAACTCACCGGGATCGAGGTTACAGAGGACGGCAAGACTCGGTTCGCTCGCAACTTCAAGAGCGGCACGAATGTCTCCAGACGATTTGGCACCACGGATGAGTACGTTGGCTCGATTCATAGCGATGGAATCTTCGAGGCCTGTGAAGCTCAGGGCCGTTACTTCCTAGTGGTGTGTGGCACTCGCAAAGTCATTCTCGGGAACACAGACATATTTCCAGACAACTGGAGCGAATACATGCGTGAGCACGACTGCTCCTACGAGAACGTTTTGGAACATGCGTGGGGCGCCCTCTGCGACGCCTACGAACGTTTGCAGGAAAAGATGAAATCGCTGAATTAGCGGCCGTTGTTGAGGCCCACGAGGATAACGAGACAACCCATGAAAGATGACGTACTAACAACCCTGAACGTACTCTTCGAGGACGATGAGACCGTCGTTATTGGCCTCCTCTCCCCGCAGGGCATGATTCATCATTTTGCAATGAACAAGCAGAAAATCGCTGAGTTCGTTGCAGAAATCGATCAGGCTGGCCCGAATGAAGGCATCTACGTAAACCTGCAACACCACAGCGGCCAGCGGAGAAGCATTAAAAGGGAGGACGTTGACCGCTACAAATTCCTTCTCGTTGACATCGACCGCAAGGTAAAGACCGGCTTGACCGTACAGCAGGATAAGGATCGCAAGATTCAGAACGACCAGCGGCCAAAAGATGACAAGCTACCCCGGCTGCCATACGTCCCGGCAACGCAGGAGGATCTTGACCAGCTTGCCGTCGTACGTGAAAAGGTAATTACATTCTTGCGTGAAGAGTTCGGCGTCGAGCCTACTTTAGTTGCGTGCACCGGAAATGGATGGCATGTATTGTATGCGCTCGAAGGTATGCTACCCAACGACAAGAGCATATTAAGCAACGTCCTGCTGGTGCTGTCCGAGAAGTATGACAGCGACGAAGGCAGCGGGGCCAGTATAGACCGCAGCACGGCGGATGAGCCACAACTGGTTCGGATGTACGGCACGTGGAACCGCAAAGGAGCAGCCACTAAGGAACGCCCACATCGACAAAGCTATATTGTCAAACACGCGATACAACCACCCGTGACGAAAAAGAAGCTACAGGCGCTATCCTTGGAGGTCGCTGAAGACAAATGTATTGAAGCGGCCAGCGGTGATTTTCCCGAGCTTGACGAGGATTTCGATTACACGCATTTGCTCGACTGGGCACATGAAAGGTTACCGGAGCATCTCGCGGACCTGTTCACAGAGGAAGCCTCATACGAGGAAGGCGGCATTCGGCACGTAACCTTATCAGGCTGTGTGAATGCCGGGCACAAGCATCGTGGCGACAAGGACAAGACGCAACTGCTCATCGGTCAGACGCTCGGGTATAAATGCTTCAGCGATGACTGTGAGGGTGTAAAAATTGGAGACTTCCTGCGTAAGCTGTGGGTATTGTGTGGTGAGAAGTACCCGTATCCCATTTTTGGGGTGAGGGAAGGACATGGACTCGACCTTGCCGATGATGATGATCCGCAGCCGCCAAGCACGACACCGGAAGCGCCCAAGCCCATCAAATGGGAACGCTACGCCAAAGCACTGGACATCGTTCGCGAGGGCAAAGAGAGTTACTGCACTGATGACGGTAAGATCAAGACTCGGAAGAAGCCGAAGCACGTGGTGGACGAGGAAATCTTCCAGTTTGTTCTGACGGAGATTATCAGCCCGAACTGCAAATTGTATTTTGATGCATATGGGTACCTCTTTGCTCCCGGCGACAACCGAATCTTCAATTGGTCGAATGACAACGATGCATACGAGTTCCTTGCCAACCTGCACCTTCGCCTGACACAAGCCGACGCCAAACTCGTGCGAGAAAATGTGGCCCTACACATCTTGGTGAGGGGCGAGCACAGCCGTATCGAGAAGTTTGGCTGCATGAAGGGCGACGCTATCTATGTCAACGACGGCCGGGGCGGAATGTTCAAGCTGACACCAGAGGAAATGAGCGAGGTCCCAAATGGCACAGACGGCGTGCTGATGCTCGCCCCGGAAGTGAAGCCATGGCCGACAATTGTTGGGAATGAGGCTCGGATCAATGCCATTGCGAAGCAGATCGGGTACAAGGGCGGCAGGATTGCAGACTCTGCACTGTGCCGCCACTTCACCGGAAAGTTTGAAGAGGGAAGCTTGACTACGTCACAGTACCAGCAATTGCTCTTGCTCCGCTACCTCAGTCTTTTCGTGGGCAACACCATCGCCCTGCGCCCGATCCTGATGAGTATGGGTGAACAGGGGTCGGGCAAGTCCACGCTATGGGAGAAGTTTATGTGGCTGTTGGAGGGTGAGGAGTACGAGAGCGGGGCTTTACCTTCTAATCTGAGGAGTTTCATCGCCGCTATTACGAACTCTCAGGTGCAGGTCTTCGACAATATCGATGGCATGAATTTTTCAAACCCGAAGTCTGAGGCTTCTTCCTATATCGACCTGATGTGCAAGGCATCGACCGGAGGCCAGATTCCCATTGCTCAGTTGTACGAAACTAACGTCTCGCGAACATATTCTCTGCGCTGCGATTTGTTCTTCACGGCACGGGTAAACCCATTCCCATCACACCGCTCCGACTTGGCGAGGCGTATGTTGTTCTTTCCCGTGCGAAAGCCGGAAACCGATGAGTATGTAACTGTCGAGCAAATGAAAGCAGACCTCCACGCCGACGCCGAGGAGATGAAGTTGGAGACTCTAGTTCGGCTGCATTACATCCTCAAGGCGATAGTCGCCAACCGGGAGGCGTACGCCCCTTTGTCCGAGATGCACAGCTACGAGAATTGGACACGTAGGATTGCAGTGTTTGAGGGATGGGGTGAAGAGATGGTTGCCATCTGGCAGGGCTGCAAGACGACCTACCAAGAACGAGTGACTGAGGATAGTCCGCTGATTGATGCCGTCCGCCGTTGGATTGGCAGCGATCCAGAGAAAAATGCCGGACGTTGGACAAGAGCAAGTGAGATTTACAAGGAGCTGTCTGAAAAGTACTACCGGCAGGTGACCGATGCTTGGCGGAGTAGTGCTGTTTTCGGAAAACGGATAAAAGAGAACTTCTCGGCACTCAGATTACTCGGCATCGAGAAGAAAGTTCTCGACGGCGTTACCATGTACCGCTTTGACTGCTCCCCCACTCAAGTGGAGCAATGCACCACTTCGTACGAGGATTCAGTACCGAGCTGGCGTCTCTTTGCCGACAGAGAGGACGCGAAGTTGAAGAACCTGGACTTTGATGATTAGCGAAGTGGACGAGTGCCCCACTTCAGTGGGGGAGAAGTGGAGCAGTAATCCGATGAAAATACACGGAAAAGTGTTGTAAGTGGGGTATTCTCTTCTTAAGAAATCTATAGGAGAATAATAATAATTGTATATAGAGAGTATAGGCGGGGTTAAATTCCCCCCCTTCCCCCACTGGTTCACACTCTCCGGTATCAGCACGGTTTGCCCGACGCACAGTTTACGCCAAATGCACGCCCTCAGATCTTTTATTAATCGGAAATTTTCAAAAAGGCCGTCTATGCCCATGACACGCAATTTCCTGTGGAGCATCTCGCTAGCCGAACACTACCTTCTTGGATCACGGCGCTCCAGACTCCGGCACATTGGCAATTCAAGGGTTGATGTTGCTGCACTACTTAAAAGCTCACATGTCGTTAGGAGTTCCAACGCGCCTGGAAATCTGACCCCAGAATCACAGATGAATAATCTATTCGCTACAGGACGCTATTATAGGGGCGCTGATGCCCTCAGCACGCAATTTAATGCGAGGTCTTTTATGAATGAAATTTATATACCGCCTGAAATGTTTCTCAGCGAGGGCGGTTGTTACCGCCCCCTATGCCCGGTCGAAGATGAGTATGTTGCCGGTGAAATTGTTAACCGATGGTTCCACAGGGAGCAGTCCCGTCGCCTGGCGAACATGCATGAGACTGAAATGCTTCAATTCGATGCAGCTTTGGGTGAACTTCTTTACCGGAGGAAGCAGATGCTTTGTCGGCCCGGCAGGAACGGCGAGTGGAGTCGATGGTTGCGCCAAGAACGAATTGCGCGGTCAACTGCCGACCGGCTCGTCGCTCAGTACGCAGAATCATACGGTCTGAGCGATGAGTTGCGCCATCGTGAAATCATTGAGCCCTTGCAGGGGAATGTCTGCCTTGCTGCCCACCGAGTCTTTAAGCGCCTCAAAAATATGTTAAAGACTCCACGGTCGCGGATGACCTTCATCCGGGCTCTTGCGGACTTGTTTCAAATGAGTGTTGAGTGGGATGGTGGCGTTGACTCGGTTCGGTTGAGCATTCCCAAAGCAGTCGATGAGAACGAACCCTCCTCTTGCCGCGTCCCAAACGTGATGGAGATTGGGGCCGACGGCAAGCCGATGCCCGTGAACTACGAACTCAAAGATTGATTTGGCGAAGAATTTCCGCTTTGAATCCACGACACGCTCCGCCAATCATCCGTCTAAGGCAGTTACCCGTGCGGGGTCACCATACAAATTTGAGCCGGTCTTTGTGTTCACGAAGGCGGTACCGTACCTGATAGTTTCAAAAGTAAAGTAACGCGAATACTAGAGTACCAACAAAAAGTTCCCCTTCTCAATTTGTGCAGTGTTAATGGCACAAATCGACTGCCAAATAAGCTAATGCAAAAATGCACTGAGATTTTGCGACTTTCTGAGTATTCAGTAGTGACGGTTCGCTACTGTCATCCCCCGCAGTCGATGTTGGGTTTCTAAGAGGGGGTCGCCACAATGCGACCCCCAGTCCGAAGCACAACTGGCAGTGAGGGTCGGACAACCTAGAAATTCGACATCAATAGACTTCTCACTTACGGAACGATACTGACCCGCATTTCTGGGCTCCAAGAGAAATAACTTCGGAGTCCATCATGGATTACACACTTATTGAGCAACTTGCAGAGCAAGGCTTCCTTTCCTCGACCACGAGTATGGGAATGACGCGCTCAGACCGTACTTCGTGGCAGAATACGCTGGTAACCATTTCTGCCGATGAGAACCGCCCTGACCCTACAACAAGGCACAAGAAATACGTTAAGTCTACTCCGCCTACTTTTTCATACCCTGGTGGTAAGGCACGGATGGCAAAGACAATCGTTGCGATGGCACCGCCTTCGGGGAGGCTGTACGTCGAGCCATTCGCTGGTCGCGCCAATGTGTTCTGGAGGGCTGCGGGGGAATTGGCATACAAAAAATGGCATCTAAACGACATCAGAACGGCATCATGGCTTGAAAGCATCCGTGACCACGGTCACGAACTTGTTGTACCCGATTGCACACGCATGGAATACAACAAGCGTTTGGCTGACTCCAAAAACGGGTGCCCTTACGCACGGATGCTGGAACCGTACTTTACCTACAGCGGTGCTGGCTTTGGCTCAGGATGCTTTCGCTCCAATAAAAACGGCGGCTCAACTCAAGGCGGCTTTCGACAATCCATACAGATGGCGCAACATATCCTCCACGCCACAGGTGCGACCATCACGTCGGTAGATTGGAAGGAAGCGTTAGCCGGGTTGGGTGCTGACGATTTCGTTTACTTCGACCCACCCTATCTTGATTGCAACGTGACGGCGTACCGTCCTTCCGACCTTGACCATGAGGAGTTAGTGCGGCGTCTCCTTAAGGCTCCTTACTGCTGGATTCTCAGCGAGTATGACCAGCCTCTCTATCGGGAAGCGTTCGGGGTTCCCTGTGTGCAACAAAAGGCGACTACCCGCCATGGGGCTCCCCGCTTGGAATGCTTATGGACAAATCTCTGAACCACACGGAGCAGGTCAGCCATGTTTTAGGTTGGCGAGGCAGTGTGGGTTCGCCAGACGCACCTACTCTTCGCTCTGCTCGATGCCCACGTACTGACAGCCAAGCTTCAGCGCAGCCAATGCCGTGGTGCCGTTCCCGATAAATGGATCAGCGACAAGCCGTCCATCGGCGCTGACCAGAACAACTGAAGGTCACGTTTTAGGGTAAAGAGCGGCAAAATTGGCCCTGCTGATCTGCCGATCCGACTAGGCTTGCCGGCGGGAGAGGGAGGAAGGCGCCCCCGACTGTTTTCAAGGCCGTTTTAGGGGTTCGGGGGCACCCTCAGGCTGAGGACTGTCATAACATGGAAAACGACGTTTTGTACCAGGCTGGCGTGGCTCCGGCGTGCCGGTTCCATCGAAAGCAACCCCTAATGAGTGGTCCGGGACATGTGAGACGGCAGTAGTCTACGAATCTGCGGAAAAGATGGCAGACGACGGCGAGATATTGAAGGCCCTCGGCTACACGACGGTTGGAATTGTCACCGCCGAAGTTATTGTTAGCGACGACGTTAACTATTTTGAAAACATCGGCGCTCGTTGGCTCCCGGACGTCGATGTTGCTCTGCGCGTGAAAGCGAAGGCATTTATGACCCCGGATACGATACTAGGATTCGTCATGACAGTCCATGGGATGAAAGTCTATAGCAAAGCCGAACCGGAAACAAAGCACTAACCCGAGCCCGCCGGTAGCTGGCAGAATGAGGAAGCACGACACAAGCGGAATAATTTGTGAAGTTAGCCAACACTAACCCTGACGGTCTGCTGTCAGAGCAATCGTGGCATCTAATTCCATGTGGAACTGAATTCGATACGCACCCAACTCCCCGCTGCACCTCTCCCAGTCGTCTAGGACGGGCGTTATTCAGCCCTCCCGCTACCAACCACAGATGCAATTTGACATCCGGGGCGCTATGGCATAGCTTCACAGTACGCGCAACCCCTTTCCGGGCCAACGCGAGGCCCTTCGGTAACGAGGGGCTTTCGCATTTTATGGCTGTTGTCTCCGACAGTAGATCTTATCGTCCCGCGGAAGCCTCGGACGCAGGTTCTCCTCGATCAACCTATCTAGTTCGGTGGTGGGGATCATCATCCTGGCGCCCAGTTTGACTGACGCCACCCGGCCTTTGTAGGCCCAACCGCGAACCGTCCATAGAGACACGCCCAATAAGGCGCCGAAGTCCTTAACGCTTATAAGGCGCTGATTTGTCGCTACGGACGAGACCGGCTTGGCCGGCCGAGGTGCCGGCGTCGCTACGGGTATGATCTGCTTGTTCATGGCGGCATCTACGGCATCCGTGATTCTTTTGTACTGCTCCGCAAGCAGCTCGGCATCCCGCTGCCAAAGGAGGCCCACAGTGCTGAAGACGGGGTAGCCGTTCACGGTGCGGTTGTTCAACGAATCTTTTGTGTACGCGTAGATTAGCGACGGAGGATGGGCGTTGAATTCTCGCTGCCTCTCGTTAGTAAATGAACAAAGGGTGGAAAATATTGACGGTAGAAGATGTTGCTCCTTTTCCTCGACTTGCCCGGAAGTGAATACCTCGTGCCGATAAATCCCCAGCGCTAGATATTTGACCGACTCGGCAGGCAGTCGGGGTTCGATCCACTTTTTCCTGGTGCCGGCTTTCCCTGATGCAGCCGGACTTCCACGGCGCTGTTTGCTAACTGTAGACATGACATACCTCCATAGGGGAACAATCTACACCTCCCAGGTAGTGCAAAGCTCTGGGCACATGTCCTGTATAGATCGAAGCATTTCTTGGGCGACTCAATGACGAAAGTCTTAGCCTACGAGATTAAGGAGGTTGAGCGTGGGCTCTTTGAATAGTACCCCTCACGGCTTCCTCGACTTCAGCTTAATCATCTCGACTGGCCCAGCGCCCTCAGGCGGTCGGGAGGGCGGGAATGGGCGGTTGGGCTGTCAGGAGCTGGTTTGAATCGTTGCGGAAGTTTTGGATTAGTCGGCGAGGAATTTCTGTCGAGTTCTGATTATTTACTTGGACAGTGTTCTGTCTTCTACCTTCCCAACCCGGTTTTGGGTATTCTCAGGATCGCCAGCAGGCAAACAGAGGGCTGGGAAAGAGTCGGCGACAAGCTAGGAGCTACCCAATTCCCGGGCTCTGGAGCGTTTTCCAGGATCGGTCCGCCTTTTCCGGCTTCTGCGATTTGAGCCGCAAGGGTGGCTTTCCGCGCGACTCTAGCGGTTTGCATCTGCTGATTTCTTCCTGATTTCAACTGGAAAATCTCCTGCCTGCCGTTTTTCGCTATAACAGCTCAAAAATAATCTGGTTTGTCCGCTGGATATTCGCGTTATAGTGATGGCACTTCCATTGGGTCCCCGTTTCCGGCACTGAATTTTTTACTGTCAGAAAGGAATCCTATGCTATGTCTTGCATCCACTTCTTCCGCTTCCACGCAGAATTCAGTTTTCGCTCTCACACTCCTCCTACTGCTCGGCCCATTTGTGTTGCCCCCAACCCTTCTTGCCCAAGCGGCATCCGACCTCAAGATTGAATACACTGGAAAGCTTTTTGGCTACTACCGCATTGAGGCCAAGGAAAGCATCGAGGCTCGGTCCGATGAAGGCTCGGAACTTAAACTCAAACCGGTGCGCGCACTCCTTGCACCCACATCAATATCCAATTCTCTTGACCCTGATGCTCTTCTGCTCGGTATGGGCGATAACTTTGCTCCTGAATTCGGCGCCAGCATCCAGCAGGAGTTTCAACTACAAAACGATGCCGATAAATCGTCCGTGTGGGCTCCCTGCAACTTACCCGCCAGTTCCGGCCCACCCAAGAGCACCGACCCCAAGCAATGGCATCGCTCCGCTCCCGAAGCCCTCTATAAATCCCATGAGAGGGTGCCTGCCATGGCCGATTGCGATAATGTTACCCGCTTCCTGATGACTGCCGGCTACCGCGCTATTGTCCCTGGCAGGGAAGACTTCATCTACTCGGGCACCTGGCTCCGGAGCATTGCATTGCTTCTCAATAACGCCAGTTCCGATCAAAGTCCCATCAACCCTATCCCAAAATCACACGGTAAGTGGACCTTTGGCCAGATCAACAGCGCTGATCACAAGCTGCATATACTCGCCGCCAACATCCGCGTTAAAGTTGCCGATTCTAAGGTCAAAACCACCGCAGTTTCCTGTCCTTTGTTGTTTGCCCGTGATCTCACCATTGACACCCCCTGTGCTAGCTTCGATTCCGCTATCACTACCGAAATGGACTGGCTGCGCCGCCTGGATCAATCACTCGACCCTAGTGTGGAAATATCGCTCAAAAGACAAGCCAGCCAGGACAGCAACTTTCGTGCGCAACTTATCAAGAATCAGACAGACATCGTAAGTTCCCTGCGCATCGGGTATCATTGCGGGGCTTTACCGGATGCCTCAAAGCCGACTGCCAAGAGCGACGAAATGGCTCATAAAAAGACTCTTCAGGACCTCAACTCGCCTGATAATGCCGCGGTCTGCGACGGTCTCAACACTCTTCTGGGCGAGGCTGGTGCCGGCGACCTTCTGGGTCCGGAATTAAGAAAACGTGAGATTAGCCTCTTCCTTCGGCTCATCGCACAGGAACAGAAGAATGCCGGCTACACAATCGCCTCACTGCATTCGGGAAGGAAAGTACTCATCATCGGTGTTGTCGGCCAGGAAACTATGCAGGAGATCTCCAAGTGGAACTTCAAAGTCTATCCCGATCCCGATGTATTGCCCGACACAGATTCCAAGAGTCCAGCCTGCAAATTGTGTAACCAGAAGAAAACCGAGGCCCGGGACAAGCTCGCCCCCTATTCCCTTTCTGTCGGCGATCCGCGATTTGTCGTCACCACGCTCTTGCGCGCAGCCTGGGCTATCCGGGACACCAACGCAGCAAACTACTTCGACACTGTCGTGGTGATGGCGCAAATGCCCCGCGCCGAGGCCGAGGAACTCGCCGCTCACGTGCACACGGACATCAGAAATCTTCATTCGGCGACGGACGTCAACTCTCCGTATGACAGGCCCGCCATCGATTTGATCCTGAGTGAAGCCCAAGACGGCTATGAAAGCCCAAACCTCATCATGCAAATCGAGCATGGGGAGGTTGCTCCCGTACTTACGCCCGTCGAGGCCAGGAGCCGCTTGTGGAATCTCGAACCTAACCCGGTTTCAACAGCCACCCTCTCTTGCCATACCAATTCAAACAATTCCTCGCTTCGGCAGTGTTTAGCAAACACAATGCCTCCCGAGAATAGCTCAAAGGAAACCTGCCCCGATACGGACGCCAATTGCCAAACCGCCGCCAGCCTCCTAAGGGGCAAACTAGACGAAATACTCCCTGCCGCAAATAAAGACCTTGATGTGTTGTGGAAACAATGCGAAATCACCGATAAACCCACCTTGAAATCGAGCGACAGAATCTGCCAGAACACAGTTCTCATGCAGTATCTGCTTAGCCAGCTTCAGCGCAGCTCCGGCGCCGATGTCGCCCTGCTCAAGCGCCGCGACTTTTACTTCGACCGGCTCGGAGATGAATACGGAAATTACGAGATTTGCAAAACCTGGACCAGGGAAACAGCCTATCCGAGCCTGGACGGGAAGAAGATGCCTGCCGAATTTATCGACTTTTACACAAAGTACTGCCAGCTCCGTGTAGCTCTCGACCGCGTGCTATGGAAGAGTGACAATGCCGAGCGTGTCATGGTGGACGGAGCCACACTTACCGGTCTAATGAAGACCGCCCAGAAGCAAGCCGACCAGGAACAGACCTTGTTGGCGCGAGACCTTCACCAGGAGTGGCTGATGACCTACGGCATCGTCACCAAAAGGCCTACTAATCTTGTGGCCGCAGCCTCCGGCCCGGAGAGCTTTTCCGTCCCCGGCTCGGATGGCTGTGACAGAGCAGCCGATCCCTCGTTACCCCCTTATTGCATCAATGGCCAACCCATCATCCCCGACCGCGCATACTGGGTCATCGCCAGTGATCCGGTTGCCGAGGACCAGACCATTTACACCGTAATGGGAGCTCTCTACGCAAAGTATTCTGACTCCGTCGTGCCTCCCCAGCTCACTTTCCTTTCCACCGAGATTGCCGACGAGATATTCCGCCCTGGAAAGCCGCAAGAGCTCAGGGCAGGGAAGCACGAGTCCGCTGAAGCCAATTTGGCCTCCATCGAAACACTCCACCAAAACCGCAAGCTCATCCAGCTTGACATCAACAAGCTGGTGGCCGGCTACTCGATGGTCAACCCCAGCATTTCCGACGCCAATCTTGCCTCCAATTATTCCGGCGTCTCCAACACACAGGCTTCTACCCCCCACTCCCAAGAGCTCGATCTTGAAGCCTATACTCGCCTCATCTTGGCCCCGTGGCGCATGGGGCACGCCTGGCTCGTATTTGGCGCACAAAGCGACGCTGAGTACGATCGCAGGGTCACCGATAACCTGAGTGGAAACCCTGCTACGATTACCTACTCGCCCAACAACTTATCCGCTGGCGGTTTCACACAGGTAGCCTTCCACCACTTTCTTCCCGGACTTTCCCGAGCCGGGATCAACACGAGCACCCGCAATCTTCCGCGCGCCTTCGTTGTCATCGCTCCCTATCAATATCAGCGCCAGATGACTGGAGGCTTCCTTCGCTTCCCCTACTTCACTCCCCCCAGTACCACCAACAGCCAGGTGCAATTGTCCATCCACAATCCCACCGTGATGGGCTTTAGCCAGCGCGCCGGCGTACGCTATGAAGGTGCGGGAATCATAAAATGGCTGGACGATGTCGGCTCTTACGCCGAGATCGGCCCTGAGTACTCCGAGCAAAACAACGTTCTCGCTGCCCTCAAACTACCCCAACTTTCCACCACCGCAACCTGCGCTGCCGCCGCCAATCAATCCTTCACGACCTGCGTCGAAGCAGCCTACAAGGCCGCCGGCGTCTCCATAAATGCAGCCTCTATCATTGTCCCCATCACTCAAACCATCCACGCCGGTGGCTTCTACTGGGATGCACACATTCAAAAAGCCTATGACAAGCAGAAGAACTACTCGCTCACCTTCGATACCAAGGGCGAGAGCTTTCTGCTCCCCGGCGCCACGCTCACCACCCAAACCCGCTATGCCTTTACCTCCAAGCTCGCCCTCAACTTCAAAATCGCAGGAAATCTCTCCCTGTCGCCAACTTATACTGACTTCTTTTTTGAAAACCAGGGCATCTCCTCGCAGCGCACCAGCCTAATTGCCACTAGTTTTTCCATCGCGGCCAAGTGGTACTTTGCTCACGATGCCCAAGTTCCCTTCCGTAAGCAGATCGGGTTCACAGGCCCCGCCTCTATGGACCAGACCGGTTCCGCCAAGATTAAATAAATCGATTCTCTAAACAACGCGGCTGGGATAGCTTTGCTCAAACCCATAATGCTATTTTTGTCACATTCCCTTAACGCACGATCTCCATCGACAGCCCATCATCTTACGCAAGAGGCCACTACCACCTGAACAGACTTACTAAATTGGGCAAGAGAGGGATGCGCCTTGGTCCCTTTCTGTCCTAGGCTTGCTCTGAAATATTGGTTAGTTGGCCAGCACCATGGCAGCTCGAAGGCGCGGACCCGGCGAAATTGTGATGGTGCCGCGATTCATATTAGCGCTCCTTCCATCTTTGTGCTTGACCTGCCTATTCTAAGGCGAAGACTCAGCCGCATCCAGAGGAGGCATAACAGCAAACAGTACCAGCCAACTCCTACTCCATTACAGCCCTGATTTAGCTCGCCAAAGCGCTTCCCCTTGCCGTGGGAGGGAAATGACCCACGCTTTTAGATAACGATAGCTTCTACTGTCGAGGTTTCTTGGACAAAAGGGTACATGAACCTCGAATTCCTTGCCCACCCAATGGCGCTTTGGACTACAATCGCCAGTGATACCCATGGCTACCCTCCCACAAGCATTAGCTGCCGTACCCACCATCTTTTCTGTCTGCAAGCCCAAGGCAGACGTTCTTCAAGGCACAATGGCGGACGCAGAGTTCGCTGCCGACTTGGCACAGGTTCTCCGGGGCACTGCGCCAGCTCAGTATGTGAAGCCCAATCTGTTTTTTTCAAACACCTACCCAACCCGTGGATTAAAGGACCTGCTCCTGAATGTCTGCGGACGGCTGAGCACTGGGCAGGGGGTAGCCTCGATCTTCCGCTTGGATACCTCCTACGGTGGAGGCAAGACTCACGGCCTAATTGCTCTCGTCCACGCTGTGCGTAGCGGCCGGAAGATTCCTAATATCGATGAGTTTGTGGATCCGGCGCTACTGCCCATAGGGAACGTCCGTATTGCCGCATATGACGGAGAGAACGCCGACCCGGCCAACGGGCGCAAGATGGATTGTGGTGTATTGGCTTATACCCCCTGGGGTGAACTGGCAGCCCAATTGGCTGGCTCCAAAGGGTACGAACGTATCCGTAAAAGCGATGAATCACGCATCGCTCCCGGTTCCGAAACTCTTCAAGAGCTTTTCGGGGGGGAACCTACACTGATTCTGCTCGACGAACTCGCTGTATATCTGCGCAAGGTCCAGAGTATGCCGGCGGCGCGGGACCAGTTGACGGCTTTTCTAACAGCCCTGTTCAAGGCGGTCGAGAGTACCCCCAACGCGGTACTGGTATACACGCTGGCGGTCGGCCGGGATGGCAAGGCGCAAGATGCCTACACCCAGGAAAATCAGTTTCTGGCAGAAAAGATGGCTGAGGCAGAGAGCGTGTCTGCCCGGAAGGCCACGCTCCTGAACCCAACGGAGGATGACGAGACCGTCCTCGTCCTGCGCCGCCGCCTGTTTGAGTCCATCGATGAAGACTTCGCCACTCAAGCGGTGGATGCATACCGCGCTTTATGGTTAGCGCAGCGCGATTCCATTCCTGATGAGGCCCTCAAGCCCGAGATCGTAGATTCGTTTCGTCAGTCCTATCCCTTCCACCCCGAGGTTCTTGACACACTTACGGGCAAGACGGCAACCCTGGCGAACTTCCAGCGGGTCCGGGGCATGCTCCGTCTCCTCGCCCGGACTGTGGGCCACCTTTGGGAGAAGGGCAATCAGCCATCCGACGCGACCGCTATTCATATACACCATATTGATCCAGGTTATTCCCCAATCCACCAGGAGTTCGTCACCCGGCTGAACCTACAAATCTACAACCCTGCTATCCGGAATGACATCTCGGGTGAAGGGAACCGAACCGCCCTGGCACAGCAGATCGACTCAAGCTTCTACCGGGGGATGCCGCCTTACGCCAGTTATGTGGCGCGAACAATCTTTATTCATTCCCTCGGTTTCCCATCTCAAATCCAGGGGATTGCCCCCGACCATTTGCGATTCAGCATCTTGGCCCCATCACTGGATATTGGCTTTATCGAGGACGCTCGCAAGCGGTTCCAAGAACGCTCTGCCTACCTCGACGACAAGCCAGGCGCCCCGCTCCGTTTCCTCACTGATGCAAACCTCACGCAGATCGTCGAGCGGCAGATTCAACTCTGTGATCCTGGCGAGGTTCGGTCTGAATTGACTGCCAGGATTCGTACCCTATATCTCCAAGGTGACTTTGAACTCAGGCCGTTCCCAGCAGCTCCAGTGGACGTACCCGACGAGATCGGCAACAACAAGCCGTTTTTCGCCCTCATGTCCTACGACAGCGTTTCCGTAGGAACCACCGTGGACGTGGTGCCTGAACTGATCGCCCGCATCCACAAAAACGTGGGTTCGGATGGAGCCGGCTTCCGCAAGCTCCGCAACAACGTCATTTTTGTCGTCGCGGAGGAAGCCAAAATCAACGAAATGAAGCGGGAGATGGCCCGTTTCCTCGCCTTGCATGAGCTTATAAAGCCTCAACGTTTGACCGAGTTGGCACAGCATCAGCAGAACACGTTGCTGGAGTGGAACAGAAAGGCGAGCGGGCTTGTGAATATGGCTATTCAGCGTTGCTATCGCCACATCTTCTACCCCTCTCGGCAGCCCCTTTCGCCTGACACGGAACTGGCTCATTCCGCTATTGAAGTTACCCAGAACGACACGCTTGACTTCGGCCAGCGTCCCCCCACGCAGGTACTTCGTGAAATTAACAAGCTCCGGCTACCAGAAGATGCGCCCGATTCGCCCAGCTTCGTTCGCGATCGCACTCCACTGCGTAAAGGGCAGATGAGCACCTTCGATCTACGCTCAGAGTTCCGTCGCGATCCCGCCCTTCCCATCCTGATCAGCGACTCTCCGTTCATACGGGGGATTCAGAATGGCGTTGAACGTGGCGAGTATGTATATCGCTTCCGAGAGCTTCTCTTTGGCCCCGGCGACCCCTTTACTCACATCAACATCACCGACGATGCCTTCGTCTTCACGATGACCTATGCCCGTGAACATGGGATATGGCCTAGGCCACAGCCGGTTCCTGCCGAGCCCGCACAAATCCAAGTACCGACTGGGCCGGTGGTGCAGTTCCCCGGATCAGGAACTTCAGGACCAGTACAACAACCCCTGATAACTGGGGCGGCCGCACAACCCAGGCCAGGCGGCGCTACTACAGGTCCGGGACCCTTCTCCCATGAAGGTGTGCTGCGTGAAGCCCTCAGGGTTCTCTGGGAGAAGACCCGTGCCACTGGGGTCAAGCAGATTCGGCAACTCACCATTCGGCCGTTCGAACGCGTGGATGCCTTCAAGATGCTGGCCATCGTTGGTAGCATCCCCGGCGCCAAGGTCAGGGTCGAGTTCAAGGGTGAATACGGCACTAAAGATGGCGGAGAGTTTCACTTCACGTTTGAGGGGCCGGTAGAAGATGCCCTGCCCGTCAAAGATTTCCTCGGACCGCAGTACCGCGCTGCGGTGGACCCTGGCTTGGTAGCGACATTCACCCTCAGCTTCGCCAGCGGGCTTTCCCTGGAGGGAGACGCAACCGATAAACTGACGGAGAGGCTGACGCAGCAATCCATGGGAACGGCTTACGTCACGGCTTCAGCAGAGGCACAACCATGAGCAGCACCGCCAGGATTCCCCGCCTACGCCTGATCGAGACGCCCAAGTCCGTGCCTCAGTATGAGGTGCGCATCCGCCACCATGGGCTTGGCGATACGGAGATTGAAGTCTGGCGCATGCCCTCGCCTGCTACTCCGCAGCTCACCACGTCCACGCGCCTGGCCGGGCTGCGCGGGGAAGCATTGGAACTGGTCGAGTATCGTGTCTTCAAGCAAATGCAGCGTGCTGGATTGCGCATCGCCTCGCTACGCCCGGCGCTTGTCCGGAAGCAGGTTGAGCGTCCGGTGCAGGGTTACAACATCCCCGAGGAACTGGCCCTGACCCTGGGACTCTTGTTCCGTGTGTTGGCCCCCATGCGTAGCCGTCCTCGGATGCGCCAGGTAGCCGAGGGGGTCGAGGCAATGGAGAAAGAAGAAGCCAGCTACTGGCTCAGCATGGCAATCCATCGCAAGAACCCGCGACGAGTTCTAACCGCGCTCCGTTATCTGCTGACCGACCCACTGCGGTAGACGACTGGATACCCTTCTTAAATTTGCTTGGTATACCTCCCGTTTGCGGCATAGAATGGGTTTGCACTGGTGATAACGATTGCGGTCTCCGTGCATGCGTGAAATCAGGTTAATTCTCTGAAACGCTCCTGCATCCCAAACCGTCTATCCCATTGAGAGGTTGAGGCTTATGCCGCACAAGCCAAGAAAACCACGTGAATTTCGCTTCACGATCGACGCCTTCACGCCGAGTACTATACCTTTACTCCGTCTAGCCGAGTACATGCAGGACTTCGCTATTCTCCTAGGGAATGAAAAGAGTGTTCACCCCGGCGACCGGCTTGAAGTTGGCAGTACTGTTCTCGTCGCAAGAGTAGAGTGGGAGGCCGAACCCAAGGTTCGTGAGCGTCTTCGCGCCGTCCGGAGCAGGAATGCTAATGATTATGCCCTGGCTGCGGCGACGCGAATGGATAATCGCCTTGCAGAAGATAACGCGAAAGGCACAATTTCCGACCCTTCCGGCTCCAAGGTCATAGTATTTCCCGGCAGAGACCGCTTCCAGATGCCTGCCTTCGGTCCCATCCAACAGCCCGGCACCTTCCAGGGTATCCCCATTAAGATCGGTGGGGAGCACGACCCTGTCCCGGTACATCTTGAAGATGGCACCGAAAAGTACATCATCCATGCCAGTCGGACCCTCGCAAAGGAGATCGCCGAGCATCTCTTTACTGGCGTGGTTCGGGTTGAGGGCGTTGGGAAATGGACGAGAACCGCAAGCGGCGCTTGGGAGATGCAATCCTTTATGGCCCAGTCGATGTCCGTAGTTGAAGACGCGGACATCCGGAAGAACGTCGGTGAATTGCGTAGCATCGAGTCCGGTTGGAAGCGGGCAAGGGATCCGCTCCAGCAGCTTGAGCAATTGCGTCGCGGCGTCAATTAGAACGCAGGTAAGATCGAATGGTTGCGATCGACAACACGACACTAGCGCTCCTCCTCCACCCGAAGGCCAAACCGCCCAACGATCCTGCTACCAAACTGCCGCTAACGAAGGCACAAGAACGCATCGAGCATCTGATCACCGATCTGGATGCAGAGAGTGAGAGGATCATCATCCCCACTCCCGTGCTCAGTGAATTCTTGATTCTGGCGGCCAAAGACGGCCAACTCTATCTGGAGAAGATTCAGGCCGCAAGAACGCTTCTGATCAAGCCCTTCGACGAACGCGCTGCGATAGAACTGGCTGCCATGGAACTATCCGACCGGGGCAGGATCGGGAAGAAGGCGGGTTCCGAAGCACCGTACCAAAAGGTGAAGTATGATCGCCAGATCGTAGCAGTGGCTAAGGTGAATGGCGCACACACCATCTACTCAGATGACGATGACGTGCGAAAATTCGCGGAGAAGGCAGGGTTGAAGGTTGTGTCTACCTGGGAACTTCCTGTTCCTCCAAGCAAGACCCCGCTGCTTGATATACTCGACGATCTTCCTGAGCAAACCCTAGACCCCGATGAGGGGAAGAAAAAGAGCTGATGACTGAACGACGACTGATTGAAGAGTGGATGCCGATTGGGGCCTTGGGCGAAGAGAGTGTTCGCGAGCGCCGGTCGATGACGGCTCTTCCTCCGACGTACTACCTGCATGTTTGGTGGGCGCGACGACCGCTGGTCGCGTCGCGAGCGGCAGTGTTGGCATCCTTACTACCGGCCAATGCCGATCATGATGAGTTCCTTCATGCAATCGGTATTCATGGTGATCCAGTTCTTACGAAGCGGAGAATAGACGCTGCAAAGCGTACAGGTATGAGCGCCGGAGCAAAAATAGACCACAGAACGCCGCGAGAGCGGTGTTTTGCGGCGGAGTAAAAGTAGACCACCGCCGGATCTTGGTTTCGTGAGCCATTGCCTGGAAGGGGTGGTTTATGGGACACCGGAGGGATGTTCCAGGTGGAGATATACGGGCGTGTGCGGCGTGCGGTGCTGGTGGAAGGACGGAGCCGGCGAGCGGTGGCGCGGGAGTTTGGCATCTCGCGCAAGACGATTGAGAAAATGCTGCGGTATTCGGTGCCTCCTGGTTATCAGCGCCGGCAGCCGGCGCGGCGGCCCAAGCTGGGTCCGTGGGTGGGCGTGATCGACGCGATTCTCACTGAAGACAAGACGCGGCCTGCCAAGCAGCGGCATACCGCCAAGCGTATCTTCGAGCGGCTAAAAGAAGAACATGATTTTACTGGCGGCTACACCATCGTCAAGGACTATGTGCGCGGAGAGCAACTGCGCGGCCGGGAGATGTTCGTGCCGCTGGTGCATCCGCCAGGCGAGGCACAGGCCGACTTCGGCGAAGCGCTGGTAGTGATCGCCGGAGTGGAGCAGAAGGCGCACTTCCTGGCGATGGATTGTCCTCACTCAGATGACGGATTTGTCGCGGCGTTTCCTGGCGAAACGACAGAAGCTTTCCAGCAAGGCCACGTGCTTGCCTTCCAGTATTTTGGCGCCGTTCCCACGCGCATCCTCTACGACAACACCAAGATCGCGGTGGCGCGGATACTTGGCGGCGAGGAACGGACGAAGACGAAGGCATTCCTGGAGTTACAGAGCCACTATCTGTTCGCCGACAAGTTCGGGCGCCCCGGCAAGGGCAACGATAAGGGCGACGTGGAAGGACTCGTCGGCTATGCACGGCGGAACTTCATGGTTCCGATTCCCAGCGCAAATAGCTGGGATGAGTTGAACACGTACCTGGCCGGACAGTGTCGTAAGCGGCGTGAGCGGCGGTTGCGCGGCCATACGGAGACGATAGGCGAACGCTTCGAACGCGACCGGGCGGCGATGCTGCCGTTGCCCGCTGCTCCATACGAAGCCTGCGAAAAGGTCTCTACGCGGGTCAGTTCGTTGTCGCTGGTGCGTTATCGCACGAACGACTACTCTGTGCCCACCGAATATGGGCATCGCCAGGTGCTGGTGAAGGGTTACGTGCATCAAGTGGTGATCGCCTGCGGCAGCGATGTTATCGCGGTGCACACTCGAAGTTATGAGCATGAGGCGACTGTCTTCGATCCGCTGCACTATCTGGAGTTACTGGAACAGAAGACACGGGCGCTTGACCAGGCTGCTCCGCTGGTAGGCTGGCAACTGCCTGACTGCTTCATCACGCTGCGGCGCTTGCTGGAAGCAAGACTCGGCAAGCCCGGCAGCCGCGAATACATCCAGGTGCTGCGATTGCTGGAGACCTTCGCTCTCGAAATAGTCAGCCACGCCGTCGCAGACGCTCTGCGGCTGGGTACGATCAGCTTCGACGCGGTGCGGCACCTCTTGTTGTGCCGCATCGAGCAACGGCCGCCGCGGCTGGATATGGAGAACTGGCCGCATCTGCCGCTGGCACGGGTGCGGACCACGCAGGCCGCCGACTACATGGTGCTGTTGCCATGCCTGCCTGCAGGCACGCCGCACCTGGACGTGGAGGCTGCGCTATGAGCAACCAGCCTGATATGCCCACTCCCGATACCCCGCAGTTGCTGCTGGAGCATCACTTGAAGGCGTTGCGGTTGCCGACTATCTTGCGCGAGTACGATAAAGTGGCGCGGCAGTGCGCCGCGGAGAAGGCCGACTTCCCGCGCTATCTGCTGCGGCTTACCGAACTAGAGCTGCTCGATCGTGACCGCCGGGCCACCGAGCGCCGCATCCGCCAGGCCAAGTTCTCCGTGGTCAAGACCCTCGATACTTTCGACTTCCTGGCTATCCCATCGGCCAACAAGACGCTGGTGCTGGATCTGGCTCGGTGCGAGTTCCTCGCGCGCAAGGAGAACGTGTTGCTGCTCGGCAACAGTGGAACCGGGAAGACTCACCTCTCGCTGGCCCTCGGCCTGGCCGCGTGTCAGCGCGGCCACCGTGTCCGCTTTACCACCGCCTCGGCGCTGGTCAGCGAACTGATCGAAGCCCGCGACGAAAAGCATCTGCTCCGCTTCCAGAAGCTGCTCGCCAGCTACGAGCTTCTCATCGTCGATGAACTGGGCTTCGTCCCCCTGTCCAAGACCGGCGCCGAGTTACTCTTCGAGACCTTCAGCCAGCGTTATGAACGCGCTTCTTCGCTGGTCACAAGCAATTTGCCTTTTGAAGAATGGACCGAAGTCTTTGGCTCCGAACGCCTGACCGGCGCACTGCTGGACCGGCTCACCCATCATGTTCACATCCTGGAGATGAACGGCGACAGCTTCCGTCTCAAGCACAGCCGCCGCAAACGAACCCCGCCCACCGAACGCTGAACCCCCACCCCGCCGAACGCGCCGCGGGGGAGCAGGGCCTCTTTCGCTACGCTCAAGAGGCCCTGCTCCCCCGCAAATCCCTGCTTATCGTTCCCTCTACTGGTAACCTTTTGCTCCGCCCCAGTGGTCTACTTTTGCTCCGCCCTTGACATTTTGGCGATCTGCCGTGGGGCGAGGTGGGATTCAAAGTGGAGACGCAGGATTTCTCTCGTGTGTCGCATGGTCAATCTCTTTTCTGGCAACATGTTCTCCTT
>Ga0302277_1000367_pt1 | contig 35583 bp, 21 predicted proteins | sample III_Bog_N3_1_FD_198759 | JGI IMG/M metagenome (GOLD analysis project Ga0302277, IMG submission 198759) | Peat permafrost microbial communities from Stordalen Mire near Abisko, Sweden - III_Bog_N3_1 | ecosystem: Environmental > Terrestrial > Soil > Wetlands > Peat | place: Sweden: Abisko... | reverse complement strand
GCAGCAAAATACCGGCCAACCGCTGGAATCTTTTGCAGCAACATTTGTCAACGCGGAGTTGGGCGTGGCCACAGCAGATGAAGCCCTTGAGGGGGCGCGCCACATTGTTGCCGAATGGATCAGCGAAGACGCCGATCTGCGCAAGGCTCTGCGTCAACTCCTCTTCGACGAGGGCGTGGTCGTCAGCCGCAAATCCACTGACGCTGTGGACGAGCAGGAAAAGTTCAAGATGTACTACGAGTACTCCGAGCCGGTAAAGACGATTCCCTCGCATCGCATGTTAGCCATACGCCGCGGCGAAGCGGAGAATATTCTTTACTTCCTCCTCGAAATCGAGCCGGAACGGGCCATCGCGATTCTCCAGCGTCACGTCCTGCGCCAATCGGGCGACTGGACGCCCCAGCTCGTGATGGCCATTGACGATGCGTGGAAGCGATTGCTGAACTCATCCATTCAAGGTGAGATTCGCCTCGAACTGAAGCGGCGCTCCGACACCGAGGCCATTCGCGTCTTCCGCGACAATCTTTATAACTTGCTGCTGGCTCCGCCCGCCGGACCTATCTCCGTGCTGGGCATCGATCCGGGTTTGCGCACCGGCTGCAAGGTTGCTGTTGTCGATGAGACGGGCAAGCTGCTGGCGCACGATGTTTTCTATCTGCATACGTCGAAGCACGGCAATGCCGAGGCAGCGCCAAAGCTGGAGGCTCTGCTGCGCACGCACAATGTCCGGGCCATCGCCATCGGCAACGGTACCGCATCCCGCGAAACAGATGCGTTTGTGCGAGAGTTCCTGAAAGAAAAAAAGATCGAAGGAATTTTCTCGGCAACTGTAAGTGAGTCAGGCGCCAGCATCTACTCGGCCTCCGCGGTCGCGCGCCAGGAGTTTCCCGATCTTGACCTTACGGTGCGCGGCGCAATCTCCATCGCTCGCCGCCTGCAAGACCCGCTCTCCGAGTTAGTCAAGGTCGATCCGAAATCGATCGGCGTCGGCCAGTACCAGCACGATGTGGACCAGCGGCAACTTCAGGAATCGCTGGAAACAGTCATCGAGAGCTGCGTCAACAAGGTCGGCGTCGACTTGAACACCTCGTCGTGGACACTGCTGCGTTTCGTCGCCGGCATCACGGAGCGCGCCGCGCTGAACATCGTCAGCTTCCGCAATGAGAAGGGCAGCTTCCGCTCGCGCATGCAAGTCCTGGAAGTGCCGGGCATCGGCCCCAAGACCTTCGAGCAGGCGGCAGGTTTTCTGCGCATTCGCAATGGCGATGATCCGCTGGACGGGACTGCCGTTCATCCCGAGTCTTATCCCGTAGTCGAACAGATTGCCGCGTCGCTGAAGACCACCGTAAAGGCGATCATTCAGGAGCCGCAATTGCTTGAGAAAGTGGATCGCAGCCAACTCTCTGCCGGTGCGTATACGGTGAACGACATTCTTGCCGAACTGCGGAAGCCGGGGCGCGATCCGCGAGACAAATTCGTCGCGCCCAGCTTTCTTGAAGGCGTGCGCGAAATCGCCGATGTCGAGCCGGGCATGGTGCTTGAGGGGGTGGTGACAAACGTGACCAAGTTTGGAGCCTTCGTCGATATCGGCGTCCACCAGGACGGGCTGGTGCACATCAGCGAACTTTCCAACCACTTCATCAAGGAGCCGTCCGAAGCCGTGAAAACCGGCCAGATTGTCAAAGTCAAGGTGCTCGCGGTGGACACGAAAGCCAAGCGCATAGCGCTCTCCATCAAGCAATTGACCGCGCCAACCGCGCGCCCCGCTACGAAATCCGCAGCAAAACAGGAGAAGCCAACCCCAAAGCCGCAGCCCACCATGGATGAAAAACTTGCTGCGCTCTCCATGAAGTGGAAGTCGCGCTAGCGCGCCGATCGGTCGAATGAGCGCCTGCGGAAAAACCCCGTTCGGAGGGAGGCGGGGGTTTCAACCCCCGCACAAAGCCAGCAAAATTGACGCGGGCTTTAGCCCCGGCGGGATGTTTCCGAGCATGTCTCAAGAAGCCGCTTTGTATCAGGGCACGGATTTATCCGTGCCGCAAAGCCCAGCAAAATGACCGGGCTTTAGCCCCTGCCGGGGACTCTTGCTAAAGACTACGACTTTGGGGGCAGGATCCGAAGTTCGGGCAAATTTGCCAATCTTTCACGGGGACAGGCCGGGTTAACTGAGAGGCAATTTCCGAATTGGCGACCATCCACCAACAATGGTTGGCTCGCTCAGGTTAATCTGAAGTGAGAGGTGCCGGAATGGATAGTTGGCCCACGGGATGGCGTTTCTGGCTGCTGGTTGCTCTGCTTTTTCTGTTTCCGGTTGTGCTTCATCCGTGGTGGCTGTTTATCATCTCCACCGCAGCCTACGCTTTGTTGATTTGGGTTGTAATTCGGACGCGGAAAGAGTCAAAGTAGCCCACCACCGAAGCGCGCAACGCCGCATCAAGCGGCATTCCGATCGGATCATGTACGGTGGGGCGACTATACAATCGTGACGAGGCATCGAGCCGCACCGTTGGACTGGTTGTACGATTGAAGAGGTACAAAGGAGCCGGTCGGTTCAATGTCTCTTGGAACTGGAGCATTCCTGATTTTTTGCATTTCAACGATCGCTGTTTCGCTCATCTCGTGCGCGAAACGGCCCTCAGGAAGGTTCTGGTTTTTAATTGCGGCGCTGAGTGTGCCGGTCCTGCTTGCGAACGGCCTTTACTGGTCTGTGGCCTGGCAGCACACCGACCCGATTGTATTTGGCGAATATGAAATGTGGGCACCCATGTTCATCGTTCCGTGGTCTATCGCCGGGGCGATTCCCTCGATTCTAGCCGTTCTTTTTATCCGGAGGTCTCCTCCAAACGCACAGCTTCCGCGCAAGCCAAAATGATTCACTTTCGCTGGGTCGTGGATGACCGGCCATCCGGACAGAACTCAAAGACGGAGGGTGCCGTCTCGTCAGGCGACGATACAGCCTCTGCGCGTAAAAAGTCTCAAGCCGGGATCATTCGCGACATGACGATCTAGCTTTCTGTCTTGATTCTTCTTTCCAACCCTGCGATTTCCCGCTGTAGCTGCGCAATTCTCGCGCGTACCCAAATGTGCGGGTCTCGCGACTGCATCTGTTTCATCAGAGGCCCTATGAGGTCGCAAACGTGATCGTGCCGAGCAAGACGTGCCGAGGTGAACGGAGTGTCACCCTCGCTCATCGCAAACAGATCCGCCCCGTTCTCGATGAGTAGCCTAACCATCTCAACGTCGCCTTGAATGCAAGCAACGTGCAGCGGAGTATATCCAAGATCGCCTGCCTTGTTCACGTTGATGCCAGCGTCAATGAGGACTTTCGCTGCTGATTTGTCCTTCCATCGGACAACACTATGCAACGCGTTATCTCCATCAGTGCTGCACGCATTCACATCGGAGAAATCGGCTTCAGCAAAATCTGGTGTGACACCTAGTCTCGCAAGAATGGATTCTAGTTTGTCGTCCATACCTCCATTTTACCGAGCTTCGCCTCGCAACCTGTTCCGGATGGAAGAGCTGCTCATATCGCTGGGGCGGATTTCCTGTTCTGCGGTTAAGGTCGCATCACCGGCAATCCGGCAATCACCATTTGTCAACATTCACACCCGATCAATCCAGCGGCTGGGGGATCTGAACGGATGCATTCTTGGGCAAAGCTCCCTGCCGAAATGATCGTCCGTATAAAAGGAATCCATCCCGCGTGAATTAGAAGACTATGATTATTGCGGCGGCGAATACTGCCGATAAGAAGAGAATTGCCCCGTAGCGTTGGAGGAAAACCGATGAAGGACAAGTCCGGGAAGGAACAGCCGGAGACAAAGCCGGTGGTGGCCGTTGCCAATAGCAACAAGCAGGGCGGGGACCAGCCGTCGCCGTCGCCGGTCAACGCAAAGTCACTGCGTCTCGGCAAAGACTGCGACTATGAGAAGGAACTGAGCCGGCTGCAAGTGGAGCTTGTCAAACTGCAAGAGTGGATTCGCCAGGAGAAGTTGCGGGTGGTGGTGCTGTTTGAAGGCCGCGACGCGGCGGGCAAGGGCGGCGCCATCAAGCGCATTACTGAATCGCTCAATCCGCGCGTCTGCAACGTGGTGGCGCTCACCACGCCCACCGAGCGCGAACAAACGCAGTGGTATTTCCAACGATATGTTGCCCACTTGCCGGCGGCGGGTGAGATGGTTCTCTTCGATCGCAGTTGGTATAACCGGGCCGGCGTTGAGCACGTGATGGGCTTCTGCACCGAGCCGCAGTACCTGGAGTTTATGCAAAGCTGCCCAGAGTTTGAGCGCATGTTGCTGCGCTCCGGAATTCGCCTCATCAAATACTGGTTTTCCGTCAGCGACGAGGAGCAGGAACGGCGCTTTCAGGACCGCATGAAGAACCCCACCAAACGCTGGAAGCTGAGCCCGATGGACCTCGAGTCGCGCAAGCACTGGGCCGAGTATTCGCGCGCCAAGGACGAAATGTTCGCGGTTACCGACACCAAGATGTCTCCGTGGTTTGTGGTAAACGCTGAAGACAAGAAATCTGCCCGGCTGAACATCATCCGGCATCTTCTTTCGATGTTTCCCTATCGCGATCTAACTCCCGCGCCGCTGGAGTTGCCCAAGCTGGAGAAGTCGAAGTACGTGCGTCCGCCCATCCAGGAGCAGAACTTCATTCCGCAGGTTTACCGGTAGAGCAGATTGAAGCGGAATCGCCCCGCCAATTTCACCGCTTCATCACAAGTGGTCCGCAAACACCGCCGATTTTCTTAGCGCACCGAGCCTCGCCGCCAGCTCCGCCAGGGACTCATCGTATCCGCGCGCAGCTGCTAACTGCATTCCGCCGGCCGTGCATGGAAGAGTGACCACTGGCACTCCCGCGAGGCTGATTGGTGTCGTGTATCGGAGTATCCGCGCGCGAGTCATGCTGTGATCCGCACCTGCCACCAGTCGCGCGATAGGTGATGCGGGCATCAGCAATAGATCCTGTGTTGCAAAGACTTCATCCATGCGCGCCGTAAAGTTTGTATGGCGCTGGCGCGATGCGGAGATTTCCGCAGGCGTAATCCGTCCGCCCCACTCCATCCGTTCGCGCAGCGCTGGTTCAAAAATCCCAAAGTGGCCTGCGTGTACGCGCGCCGCCTCCCACGCCTGAATGGGCGCATAAATCTCGAAGGCCTCCTCCCACCAGCTTGCGTCTATCTTGACCGCGCGCAGCCCCAGAATCTCCAGGTCGAAGATTGTGGAGCGCAAACTGGCGACAATCTCCGGCTCGCAGTCGTAGAAGAAGCTTTCGTCCGGAACCGCAAACCGCGTGAAGGTATGCGCTGGAGCCGCATCCGCCGGCGCGAAGAAGCCGGCCAACAGCGGCGCATCTTCCAAATCGCGAAACAGCCATCCCATGGTGTCGAACGATTGCGCCAGGTGCGCGCCGCCCTGCCAGTCGCCACGGCCCAGCGAGGCGCGGTATCCAGCCAGTCCGCACAGCGCGGCGGGCGCGCGGATTGACCCTCCTGTATCAGTGCCGAGCGCGGCCACGGCCGAGCCTTCAAGCACGCTGGCTGCCGCGCCCGACGACGAACCGCCAGTCAGCGCGCCCTCATCGCCCGGTTGCAGGCAATCGCCATAGTCTGGATTTTCGCCGGTGATGCCGTAAGCCAGCGGGTGCAGATGTGTCTTGCCGGTGATCACCGCGCCGGCTGTCCGCAGCTTCTCCACCAGCCAGGAATCGCGCAGGGCAGCGCCGTTGAGGTCGCAATAAGATAGCACTCCGCAGCTGGTGGGCGTTCCCGCCAGGTCAAAACAGTCTTTCAATGAAATGGGCAAGCCCCACAGCGCGTCGCGGCCGTCGTCGAATGGGCCTCCATCTCCGCGTGGCATCGAACCTGCGCGCATCGCTTCAGCCAGCGTCCACTCGGGGTCTTGCCAGAGGTATGTATTGCAGCTTCGATTCCCATTCGCGCGCGCCAATGCCATTTCCGCCAGTTCGACGGGCCGTACAGTTTCATCGGCAAGTGCCTCACGCAATCCGCGAATCGTCCACGAAACATCGGTCATATTTGAATTCTAGGGCAAGACTCGGCGAGGCCTTGACCGGCGATGCGAAGTTTTCCACAAAATGGCTGAAACGATTCCCGGCCCGCCCGCACTATACCTCGTAAGACAAAGATGAGTTCGAGTGCTCAGTGGCTTGTATGCACGTGCGGTCACGTTTCGCAAGCTCTGAGGCAGGTTCAGGGCGCCCCAAAACCATGAGAGCGCCCAAACTGCCTCGATTGCCTGCCCCCTTGGTTCCTCTCCGTATCAACGTGGGCAGCGACGGAGGTCCATCTTGAACTCTGTGCGGCTGGTATTTTCCCGCAAGCGATCAGCTAGCGGATTCGACCGGCTTCCCCAGAGCAGGCGGAACCTGTTTCCCATGCAGGTTCCGTCTGCAGCCACGACAGAAGGGAGAAACTCCGCGATGATCGAATTCAACTATGTCGGATGTTTTGCCCTGTGTGCGCTGGCCATAGAATCGGCCCGCAGCGTGTCGGCGATGCGAAAACAGGCGCAGGTATCACTGGCAAGCTTTCAGAGTTCAGGCGCACAGAACAATCAGGAACTGCTTCACAACCAGATGGAACAGGCGGCGCCTTGGACGGAGTTACTAACTCCGGTCGACTTATCAGAACCGGGTAAACCTCAGGCTACGTCCCAAGGAAAATCGAAGTTAGACATTTCATTCAGCACGCCCTGGTTGTACTTGTCATTACTTTTACTGTTGTGGCTGCTTTTGCTCTGAGAGAGATACGGCAAGGCTATTTCGAGTGGCCAGCAACGGTAAAGCTTCAGGCTCTGCCTGGTGATACTTGCCTTGGAGGAAAATCATCATGTTCCGCAGTCAGCGGCGTAGCGCGTTGAGAATCGTTGGAACCACGCAGAACGGCGCACTGAATCTCAGGTATTCCGGGCAGCCGCTGGTGAACGTGCGCGGCCCCATCACCGGAATTATCTACAAGTTTTCTCCCGCCCAGCCAGTGCAGCCGGTGGACGTCAGAGACGGGCGAATTCTCCTCGCCAGCCAACTGTTCAGGCAATCCCTGTAAGCCCTGCGCCATAGCGCCCGCGGCGAATGGCTGCCGCTTCCCCACTTAGCCGGAACATATATGACGCGTGCGCCAGCAACGTCCGCAATGTTATACTTTGACCCACTTAGCATTGCGGAGTGAGAGTTGCAATTTTGTTCGTTCAGTGCAGACTATGTTCAAAGTCTCTGTGCCGGTGACCAACAGGCGCAGGAGCACTTCGTTGTCTACTTTACGGAATTGCTCGACCTCAAGCTCCGCTCCCGGCTCCGGTCCCCGCAAGCCATTGAGGATGTACGCCAGGAGACCTTCGCCCGCGTCTTCTCCGCTTTACGCAAAGACGGTGGCCTGCGCCAGCCGGAGCGCCTCGGCGCCTTCGTGAACCAGGTTTGTAACCATGTACTTTTTGAGCATTACCATGCCGCCGCCGCCAGCGAATCGCTCGATGTGGAAGGCCGCCCTGAGCCGGTCGCTCAGGGCGCCGATGCCCTGGATATCGTAGCTGCCCGGCAAATCAGCGACAAAGTCCGGGAGATTTTGCTCGGTCTGGACTCGCGCGACCGGTTGCTGCTGAAGGCTGTCTTTCTCGATGAGCGCGATCGCGACGAAGTATGCCGGGAGTTTGGCGTGGACCGCGACTATCTGCGGGTGTTATTGCATCGCGCCAAGCATGAATTCAAGGCCGAGTACGTCAAGCGCGCTGGAAATCAGATGTTCCTGGGCGAGCGCGCCTGAGGAGTACTAAAGTTTGACCGTATTGTAACGATTTGTTCGCGGTGGCCACTATTGAGATGTTGGACCGCATTGGGGTTGAGATGATGGATCACAGCGAAGCTTTACAGCAGATGGCTGCTGAGCGTTATCTTCTGGATGAATTGACGCCTGATGCGCGCGAGGCCTTCGAGGAGCATCTATTCGATTGTCCGGAATGTGCCCTTGATCTTCGCGCCGGCGCAGCGTTTGTAGAAGCGGCCAAAACCCAGTTACCCGAACTGACAGGCGCCATGCCTGTTCCCGTCCCATCCCGTTCCCACGAGCACAAAGTCAAACGCGAGTGGCGGCTTTTCTTGTTCCGGCCGGCCTTTGCCGCGCCCGCCTTCGCCACCTTGCTGATGGTTATCGGTTACCAGAATCTGGTCACTTATCCCAGGTTGCGTGCGGCAGCCAGCCAGCCGCGGCTGATTCCCTGGGCTCAGTTGCACGAGGCCATGCGCGGCGGCGCTCCGGTCCCCATCACCGCCGACCGCGTGCACGGAGTTGCTCTTCCCATCGATCTTCCTTCGCAGCCTAGCGAAGGCGCATACGCCTCTTACTCCATCGACCTCTATGACCCGCAAGGGAAACTCGCCTTCAGCAGCATAGTTGCCGCGCCCGGCGAGAGCGATAGCGGCCCTCAGCGGCTCGGGCTGGTAATTCCCGGCGCTGCGCTGCACAACGGCGTTTATACCCTCGCTCTCTCCGGCGTCGCAGCTAACGGGGAACGCACCGTGATCGACCGCTACGCCTTCGAACTTCATTTGGATTGACCGCTACGCTTTTGAACTTCACAAGAGCGTGTTTCGGCCGTATTGTGTCAGTCGCCCACCGGCGCTGCCGACCCACAGGGAATGAAACTTCGGGTGCCCCGCCCTCGACACGTTCTTGTTTTTGTGGCTAGGGTGGGCTTGCACGCACTTTGCAATTGCTCCTTGTTTTGTTGAACTTGCATTTTTTGTTTCTTTTTAGGGCACGACTGGTAGCTCAGGGCTTTAGCCCTGACTGCCGCAAATGCTCGATTACAAAGATGGGCTTTACAGGCTGCGGGAAAACTCGCAGAACGTGTCTCAAGAGGGCGCTTTGTGTCAGGGCAGGACTTTACAGGCTGCGGAAAAACTCGTAGATCGTGTCTCAATGGGCCGCTTTGTATCAGGGCACGACTTTACAGGCTGCGGGAAAACTCGCAGAACGTGTTTCAAGAGGGCGCTTTGTGTCAGGGCACGACTTCAGTCGTGCCGTAAACGCAACAAAACAGCCGCGGGCTTTAGCCCCTGAGGGATGTCTTCCTTTAACCTCGCCTGAGAATCGTAGTTTTTCCGCAGCCTGTTTAGCCCCGCGGGATGTTTTTCGGCGATCCGAACTTTCACCACAAACCCTTTTTGATTGACGCATCTGCCAGGACGCCATAAAGTTATCCCCAGATTCAAAAGAGAGTCTCCCCCAAGTCCAAAAAAGGAAAGGTGAAAGCTCCAATGCCGAAAGTGAAAGAAAGAACGCACAAGTACGACGCGGAAACAATGGTCCTTTCGGGCCATCTCGTCCTTCCGGTCGCTCAGAAAATTGAACCCCAGGCCCATACCAAACTCCCGGAGAATGGCGGCTACTTCAGCCAGCGCCAGGATCTCTTCCGGCTTGAATCGGTCGTTACCTTCCGCTCTGCCTACTCCCATACAGCGGGCATCAAGAGCAACAAGCCGGGCGCGGGCTGGAACACCCTGACCACCACCGTTGTCGAAGGGCTCAACGTGATGGAAGTGCTCACGGCCGACCGCGTCGTGGGCCAAACCATCACCGAACACCCCCTCGAAGGCCATATGCCGTCGATCTCCTTCCTCGGCACGCGCTTCGAGAATCTGCGCATTGCCGGCTACCCGGTCAAGATAGAGTGGGATTTCGATATCTTCGGACCCAGGCCGATCAACGACCTGTCCTACGCCAAGGATACGGGCGTTGTCAGCCGCGTCGGGCGCCAATACAACCGCATACTCAAGAACAAGAACCTTCCCGATGCGCTCCAGGAACGTTACAATCAACTTTCCTCTACTTTGGGCGCTGCGGAGGAGGTGGAATGTTCGCTGGTCAATCGGGTGGCTGGACTCTTCCCTGGCAGCAGTTTTGGGAACGTGATTACCGTTCCGGGCTTCGGGACGATCACGCTGGCCAAGCTGACGGTGAAGCACGAGGATCAGGACGGAAAGACAAAAGTCCACAAAAAGACCATCTTCACCCTGACAATGATCGATCTCAAGCTGGGCTGTGCCATCGAAGGAGGCGTGGGGATTGGTGGCGGCAGTTCCAACGGAACGAATGGAGGATAGCTCAAACGCTTTCCACATATGTCCGCCGGATGATAAGTATAACTTCGCGTCCGGCGGGCATTCGCGGGTGGTTTTTCCGTTTTTGGTGTGGTTCCCATCCTTGGGCTTACCTTTTCGCGTGTGTGCTCATCCTGCTGCTCCTGTTTCCCCTAGAAGACAACAATCCCGGCAGTGCCCAGGCTGCGTACGACCACGCCTTGAAGCTCTTCCAGGAGGGTAGACTGTCCGATAGCCAGCAGGAAGCCGTTCAAGGGATCGCAGAATTTCAAGTCTCCAGACCAGAATGGGCAGCTAAGTTCCAACTCCTTGAAGCTGAGACCATGGTGTGGCGCGGTATGTATAACGATGCCCTGCGCCTCCTCGTCGGCTACAACTCGGATTCCAACCATCCGGATGAGACCGTCCGCGAACTGGCGATCGAGGCAAGCGCCCTGACCCGTCAGCAACAGTTCTCCGCAGCCGATCAAAGACTGACACAGGCCGAGGTTCTTTGCAAGATCGCCGACTACACATCTTGCGGCTATGTACTCCGGACGCGTGGACACCTCGCAATCAGACAAGGAAACCCCGCCGTGGCGCGGCAGTATTATCTCGACACCCTTGCTTTTGCTCGAACTCACCACAACCGCTTCCTTGAGGCAAACGCATCGATGAACCTGGGGTTTGTCGCGCTTCAAATCGGCGATTTTGACGAAGCCATAGACTGGTCGCAATCCGCATACAGGGCGGCCAAGGATTTAGGCGCGGAAAACCTGGCGCAAATGGCGTCGGGCAATCTCGGATGGGCTTATTACCAGTTGGGCGATGACGAAAGAGCTTTGGAATTGTTTCTTGAAGCGGAGAAGACCGCCGCAAGGCTCGGGGATATTCGCGACGAACTCAAATGGACAAACACCGCCGGAAATGTCTATCACGATACTGGCGATCTGACGCGTGCCGCGCAGTCCTATCGCCAGGCGCTCACTCTGGCAACGCAGATCAATAGCAAGGAAGACATCGCGAACGCGCTGGAAGACCTGGCCCAGGTTTCGGTGGACACTGGGAAGCTGGATGAGGCAAGCGCTTATCTCGCTCAGGAAATTCCCATAGTGGGAGCGGGAAGCAAACTGCTGAGTGTGAATATCAAATTCACACAGGGATCATTGGCTGCCGCTCGTCACCAGGATCAGCAAGCGGAGACGATCTTTCGCGCCATTCAAAAGGATACTGCAAACCCGACTACGTTCCGGTTGAGCGCCGGCGATCAGTTGGCCCAGTTATTTGAGCGGCAAGGCAACAGGAAGGAAGCTGAGCGGACCTACAAGGCCGCGCTAATCACCTTCGAGTTGGCGGAGGCGCAGCTCAAGCAGGAAGGCTCGCGGTTGCCCTTCGCCGCCGACGCCACGGGCATCTACGATGACTACATCCATCTGCTGGTAGAGGAAGGCCGCAGCGATGAAGCCCTGGCCTTGGCCGACCAGAGCCGAGCCCGGACGCTGGCGCAAGGCCTGGGCGTGGCCGCGAGCAAGGCCTCGTTCCAGCCCGCCGCGCTGAACCCGCGCCAGATCGCCCAAAAAACCGGAGCGACCCTCCTTTTTTACTGGCTGGGGAAAGATCAATCCTATCTCTGGATCGTGAATCAACCCAAAATTACGCTGATTCGCCTCCCCGCGCAGAGAGAGATTATTTCGCGCGTCGAGCGCTATCGAAAAGTCCTGCTAAACATGGACGATCCGCGGCAACCCGGCAACCCGGACGGGCAAGCGCTCTACCAAATTTTGGTGGCTCCCGCCGCCAAACTCATCCGGCCCGGCGCTACGGTAATGATTCTGGACGATGGCGCGCTGAGCCGGTTGAACTTTGAAACCCTTCTGGCTCCCGGCCCCAGCCCGCAAGTCAGTCCGAGCGCAAACCATGGCCCAAACACGCATTACTGGATCGACGATGTAACCCTCCTCTCGGCTCCCTCGCTCGATCTGCTTGCCGCGGCAAGGCCTGCGCGGGAGAACAATCGAAAGCTGCTTCTGCTGGGCAACCCGGTCTCACCCAGTCCGGACTATCCCAGCCTTCCCCTATTCGGCTTTGAAATGAATAAGATAGAAGGGCATTTCGCCGGGCGTAATACGGCCGTTTTCGCGGGGCCGCAAGCCACGCCCGCAGCCTATCTCGCCAGCAATCCGGCGCAGTACGCTTACATCCATTTTGTCTCTCATGCAGTTGCCAGCAGCACCGACCCGCTGGATTCAGCCATCATTCTTTCCCAACCCAAGGCAAGCCAAGACTCCTTCAAGCTCTACGCCCGCGACATCATGCAGCATCCCATTGATGCCCGCCTCGTCACCATCTCGGCCTGCTATGGCAGCGGCTCCCGCTCCTACGCGGGAGAAGGATTGGTGGGCCTCTCCTGGGCGTTTCTTCGCGCCGGAGCCCACAGCGTAATCGGCGCATTGTGGGAAGTCAGCGACGACTCCACTCCGCGCCTGATGGACTCTCTCTATAAAGGCATGGAAGACAGCCAGCCTCCGGCAGCCGCGCTCCGCAACGCCAAACTCGCCCTTCTGCATTCACCGGGCAGATACAATTTGCCGTTCTATTGGGGGTCATTCCAGATCTACACGCAACAATAAGTACTGGTCGGGGCGGAGGGATTCGAACCCCCGACCCTCTGCTCCCAAATTGGATGATCAACGGATTTTAAAAGACTTAGCGGGAGCGATTGGCGCTCTGAGTAATGCTGAGGAACGCGTAGAAACGCCAACTGTGGGGCTAAAGTGGGGTTGCAGAACTTGGTGCTAATTGGGTTCAAACACCTCTTCCATGCCATGCTGTGAGTGAAAGCTCATCTTATTGATCTAATGAGACTTATGAGACGGAAAAACCGGCAAAACCGGCCTAATCGGCGGTATTTGCTACCAAAATGCTAGGCCATCGAAGCGCCGCGAGAGCAGTCGACCGACCTCGGCCTCGGTCTCCCGTACCGTCTTGGTCGTCGTGGTGCGGCGGCTGGCGTGCATCAGGAGTTCATGGCCTAGCTCATGCAACAGCGTGGTGAAGGTTTCGGCCTGAGGTTGGCCGGGAAGAATGGCAATGCGTCCGCCATAGCTCGCGCCAAGCGCGGGCGCGATGTTCTCGGTAAAGACAAGCTCGATCCCCTGCCGCTCAAGGAAGGCAAGCAACCGGTCGTAGTTCTCGCCTACGTCGCCGTAAACCTTCACCGGTTCGGGAAGATCGGCTCCGCTCGTTTGCTCCACATCCCAAACATAGGTGTGCCGGAAACCGACCAAAACGCGCTCGTTCTGTACGCGGATGTCTTTTTCGGCCTCTTCCTCTGGCTTGCGGCGAATGCCAAGAATGGGAGCCAGAATGCGGATGCCCTTTTCGCCCTTGTTGACGCGGCGGCCTAATTGGTTCCATGCGTACATTCCCGCTACGCGCGAAGCTGTCGGGCGTTGCCGCGCGATTTCGAGGCAGTTCAAAAGCGAATACCGGTGAAAGCGGCTCATCGCATTGAGATAGGCGGTGAGCGCGTCGGACTGTCCGGCCTCAAGCTGCGCGATGAGGCTCTGAAGGTTCTCACGGATGAGTTGCTGCGCGGTTTGAGGCTTCCGCTTTTCACTGGCGGAAGCCGTGTTGTTGGCGTTGCTGCTGGCGTTGGCGCGATTGTTGCTGCTGGTGTAGGGCATGATGTTCGCTCTCCTCTTGTGCCCGCGTGGGGCGGATTTTGAAGGAGGGCGTCTGCCTCAAACCAAATTTCTTTGTTTGAGTGCCCCCGCTTCATGTCTTGCGCGGCGGGCAGAGGCGAGGCGGGTTCAGTCAAGGGCGCGCTGTTCTTGCGCGTTCATCGCAGCGCAGCGAAGACCCTTGACGGGTTCCGACCGCTTCTGCCATAAAGCCGCATGAAGCGGGGGCACTTGAACGAAGAAGAAATTCGGTCCACTTCCGAATTGCCTTGGCTCGTAGGGAGGGGCGTTGCGGGGAAGGAACGGACGTGCGACTTGAAGTCGTTTGAATGATTGTTCGACACGAAAGGAGTGAGATGAACCTGCGGTTCCGTCCGCAGTAGCCTATCGACATCGGCGTAGCCGGTAACGGCTGGGTCGAAAGCTGTCGAGACAACGTACCTCTGTCTTATGACAAAGGAGAATGCCGTGAGGCGTTCTCTGCCACTGCCAGCGTCATGGCGGTGGGAGGGCCAGGCTGAGTGATATGTCCAACAAAAGTAAACCGCCGAAGGCACCGTCACTTCCGAAGAGCCAAAGACGCTGACAGGCTCTAGCCAAAAGGCAAGCAGCCGGATGCTCCACCGGTCGTTTGGAGCACACGGACACAAAGGCTGCCGGTGTAGAGGCGCGGACTACGTCACTCGTGTCATTCAAATGGAACAAGGTAAGCCCGATGCTCCGCCTTTTTGGAGGCAGGTACTGCTGCGAGGCACGCTGTTGAGGCAGAGGGTAAGGGATACTGGAGAAAGCGAATGCCGTTCTGTAATGGAGCGGATACCAACGCAAAGAGCCAGCTTCTATGTGGAAGCATCATCACACTATCAGTTCGTAAAGAACAGACCCGAGTATGAAGCCGAGAGCGGAAATGTTCGGGCGCGCGCCTGCTTTCAGCTCTGATACCGGTTACCAGAATTGCGAGGCGACGATCGTAGCAGGACCCGAGCGGCCACGAATTACGTCGGTCGATAGAACAATCTCCATGTTCTTCTTTTCCCATCCCGGAGGAGCAATTGCAGCCAGCTTCTTCATTTCGTCTTTGTTAGTCAGGAAATCGCCCGCGGCGAAGGTACCAAACACAGTGATGCCAGCATCGACAACGACTATCTGTTCTGTTTTGGGATCGAGCACCCTCAGGACCAACGCGTAATCTCTGGTCATATCCAGGTATGGAGTTGAGTAGTCTACCGACCAATCCTGTCTTGAAGGGTTGTTACTATCGCGGATCCTCACTATGGTGGAGGTTTGTTCCACGGTGAATCGGAGCTTGGGCACCAGTCGCTGAGTCCAACTATTATTCAACAATCCAACCAGAATGAAGGGACCTCTCTGCAAATCTGTGAAGGTCGCATCCGATTGCGACTTAAACTCATACCGCTGTCCATTTGCTTCCATCAGTCCCGCGAATTTGGCAGCGGTGATGGCGTCGCGCTCACTGACCGTTTCCATCGCCGAGTTCTGAAAATCGCTTAGAGTGAGCGTGAGACTCGGAATCAGCTTTTCTCCCTGCGGTCCCAGCCCGCCCTGAACATTCCCAATGCAGAGCAGGACCGGTGAACGCGAAGAGAGAATCGGCCTCCAAAAACTCTCAAACGTATCGCGCGGACGAACGTATACGACTAGGGCGGCGACGGATGTGACCAAAATCGCGCATCCAACCGCGAGCTTCTTCGAGCCTAGCCAACGGCTGCGGCCCGGACGCTTGATAGTTGCGGGAGCAGCCCGCTCCGACGATTCCAGAACAGAATCCCGGCCGGAGGGGAGTTGAATCGGGCGCTCGGTGGCCTGCCTGAATTGCGGCATGTAGGAACCGGGCAAAACTTCGATTCTGTATTGCCCGCGCGTACTCTGCTGGTAATACAGCGCCAACCTCTTACGAACTTCGGCTACGGCACTCCGAACGGCGTGGTCAGTCGCGGTGTCATAGTCGGGAGTTCGATGGAAGACTTCAATGCCGATCGTCCGTTCCTTAAGCTGGTCGCCGCATCCCGCCAAGGTTTGATCGACGATGAACTTCAGTACTTCGGCATAACGCTTACTGTTGTGAAAAACCGGGCTTTCTAGAATCTTCCGCAACTCGCCCCGCACCCCTTCCCGTTCGAGATCTGTGCTGGGATGGAAGAACCCATTTGAGGCACGCAGGGTTGGTCCATCAACTGGTTCATTTTGAGTGACCACGGCCCACTACCTCTCATCGGAAAGCATTATACCATGACAAGCACCATGTTAACTTGCCCAAATTCGCGCCCCTTCATGACGGCACATGACAGTCCGTGACGGACATCTGCGGAGGTCATATTCACACAATTCATCGGTCATCTCGATGCAATCTGAATAAAATGGATCGCTAACGATTCGTTGACGATAAGAAGATTGGTTCAGTCATGTCCTCCCGAAGGCAGGTCACGCGCCAGGTCACATAGGGGCGGGGTGGCTTAATAAATCGTTTATCTAGGCAATAATCTTCTTGACACTTTTTCCCGCGCCAACCTATATTTCGGGCCACGCAGAAGAGTAGGCCGTTGTCAGATCTCTAAGAATGATGACGTGCATTTCCACCGGAATGACGACCCGCGGCTTGGAAGAATGTGCTGCGGCTGTGTCCTGACTTTATAGGAGGTACCATGGTTCGAGAAAACCTTTTCAGGCAGGCCTTGGCGTGTGTCTCCGCCAAGAATGCATTCACTGGGCAGCGCCAGCGATCATTCAGCTCGCGAGAGATATTTCCGCTTCTACTACTCGCGCTAACGTTTTCCCTCTTTCTCTTTTCGTCGGCCGCGCTGTCCCAGACCACCGCGACCATCTCGGGAACGGTACAAGATCCATTGGGATCCGTAATTCCGAACGCGCAGGTTACGCTAACCAACGAGGCAACGAACGAGAGCCACAAGGTCCAAACCAACGGAGCCGGACTTTACGCTTTCCCATCGCTGGTGCCCGGCACCTACTCGCTGAAGGCGTCCGCGAAGGGCTTCGAAGCCAAGCAGGTAACCGGCATCGTATTGAACGCCGGCGATGCACGCACGGTTCCCGCATTGAACCTCACCGTGGGCTCTGAAACACAAACGGTAACGATATCCGCAGACCAGCAGATGATTCCCGTCGAGAACGGTGCGAAGATCGACGTTCTGAGTACCGAGGATATTGACAACCTTGCGCTTCAAGGCCAAGACACCACCGAATTGCTGAAGGTGCTGCCTGGCGCCACCACGGTCTCGGGCGGCTTAACGCAAACCAGTCCGGAATTCAGCGACCTTAACATCACTGTGCAGCAAAGCTCGATCGGCATGGGCATCAACATGAATGGCGCGGCGAACCGCAGCGGCACCGCCCTGCTGTCAGACGGCGCCAACATCATCGATGTCGGCGACAATGCCGCGTCGCTTTCGATTATCGTGCCGGATTTTACGGCGCAAGTCAGCGTGCAGGCCTCGAACTTCGGCGCCGATACCCCGTTCGGGCCGGTGGTAGTGAGCGCTATCAGCAAGTCGGGCAGCAGTCATTATCACGGCGAGGGATTCTTCAACGCCCGCAACAGCGTTCTCGACGCGAACGACTGGCAGGATAAACACCAGGGTGTTCCGCAGGGCCCCCAGCACTACTACTACCCGGGCGGCAGTTTTGGCGGTCCGATTCCCGGCACGCACAAGAAGCTCCTGGGCTGGGGCGGCTACGAGAGGTGGCTGCAGAACCAAGGCAATGCGAACCATCTGTCGTCGTATATTCCCACGCCAGCAATGATGAGCGGCGACTTCACCATGGGAGGCGCCGGCAACAGCACTCTGTGTCCGCAAGGGTTTTTCCAGGGCGCCCCCCCCAGTGGCTATCCCGGAGGAAACTGGTGCAGTGACTTGGCCGGAACAGTGCTTGCGAATGGAACGACGACTGTGGGGCTAGGCCCCGCGCCGGGTCCCACTGGGACATACACGACCGGTGGTTCATCGCCTACGACATACATCACGGATGGAGGCCAGAAGTTTCCCGCTGGATTCCTCGATCCGGGCGCGGCAGCTCTAGCCAAAATCTGGCCCACGGCGAACGCCGATCCGGCGACCTCACCCGGTAACGTCAACTATTATCAGGCAATCCCGAACATCAACAATGGATGGGTCTATCGCCTCCGCTTCGATTATCTGTGGGGCGACAATACGAAGATCTATGGCACCTACCAGCAGTCCTACAACTCGGAGCTGGCATCCGGCACCGGCGCCCATCTCTACTGGACGCCAGGCAATGCCATTCCATATCCCGGAGGCGGCGAGCGGCAGGTCTTCAAGGGCAAGGCCATGGCGGGACACATCGTTCATACCTTCAACGACACAACCACCGCGGACTTCATGGCGGCGTGGTCTTTCGGCAGCTTCCCGTTTACCGAGCCGAACCCTTCGGCTGCATACAAGACAACGCTGGGCTATCCCTACGGCAAGGTCTTTTCCACTACGTCCCTCAACATCCCGGCATACAACAGCGCCGGAAACGAAACCTTCCCGGATTTCTCACAGGACTCGATCTTCGAGAATCCCCCGGGAATGTATGGTGTGCGCAAGGAAGCGCCGCAATTCGGCCTCACGCTCACCAAGGTTTGGGGAGCGCACACCTTCAAGATGGGCGGATTTACACAGACCACGGATAACTGGCAAAGCACGTTCAGCAGTTACATGGACGGCGACATCAGCAACTTCAACGGGCAGAACCCGGATCTTGTGAACACGAAGAATGGTCCGATTGGCTCGCCGCATAACGCAGTCGCCAACTTCGTTTCGGGCATTGCGTCGGGCTACAGCGAGAATAACTCGGCGCCTATCCAGGATTTTGCCTACATGACACTGGCGGGCTTCGTGGCCGACACGTGGAAGTATAACCGGCACCTCATCCTGGATCTTGGCATCCGCGCGGAGCATGTGGGCCACTGGTATGACCGCAACAAAGTCGGGGTGGCGGTATTCTACCCGGACCGCGTGCTTGCCGATTACAACAGCGGAAAGTACGCTCCGGGGTATTATTGGCATGCTATCGATGGCGGCGTTCCGTTGAGCGGCCAACCCAACCGCTTTGTCTATCCTGACGCGAGGTTTGGCGCGTCCTATGATGTATTCGGGACCGGCAGGACGGTGGTCCGCGGCGGATGGGGCGTGTATCGCTTCGTCACTCAGGTCAACACAGTCGACTCGCCGCTCTTCACAGCGCAGCATGTGCTGAGCTACAACTTACCCGGCTCACAGAATATCCAACTCCAGAATATCCATAACCTGGCATATACGGGCTGCAAGCAGTTCTGCGGGAGCGGATCGCAGTGGGGCCTCGACCCGAGCGACTACGGCCAGCCGATGACCCAGGCGTACAACTTCACTATCGACCAGAGGTTGCCCTGGAATTCGCAGCTTGACGTTGCTTACGTGGGAAATAAGACCAGCCAGCTTCCCAACGCCGCCGAAGACGTGGAGGGCAGCACCTTTTCTGAACTGGCCAACCAGAACAAGACCCCGATCAGCGCCTTCTTCGCTAATGATCCGGTGACGGGCCTTCTCTCCACAAACCCGGAAAATCTGGGAGAAAATCCGAACCTCGGGACTCTCACTCATTCCACGATAGCGAACAAAGCCGCCGATTACCACCCGTATGGCTATGCGTACGGCACCAGCCAGGCCTACATGATTCAAAACGTTGATTACGCCAACTACAACGCCCTGCAGGTGTCTTGGACCAAGACCTCGGGAAGGTTGACGTTCAACCTGAACGGGACCTGGTCAAAGGCGCTCGCCACGGCCTTGCAGGAGAACCCATACAGCGTAGCGGCAAACTACGGCCCGCCGTCGATCGACCGGCCATTGGTCTTCAACGCTTCCTACACTTACTCAACCGGAAAGCTTCATACCGGGAGCAATGTGCTCAATCAGTTCGGAGGGGGCTGGACGGTCTCCGGCGTCACCACCTGGCAGCAAGGCGGCTACATTCCTGCCGAGCTAGGCAACGGCGTCCCGAACTTCAGTTTGGGTTTGCAATACACCGGCCTGCCGGCGGACACTACCGGAGCATCCTGCGGCACGACGGGCGGCTGCAGCCTGGCGACGGATACGGGCGTCACCAGCACCATCGGAGACCCGACGTACTTCGGCACGGACGAGAGTCTCCCGATTATGCCAGTGCTGACCTGCAACCCGACGAAGAACCTGGCCAAGAATCAGCTTCTGAATGGAACCTGCTTCGCTGCCCCAGCGGTGGGAAGCCAGGGAGGCAAGGCGTATCCGTATATGAAGGCTACGCCCTATTACAACAGCGACCTGGCGATCTACCGGACCTTCCACATTTACGAAAAACAGCAGGTACAGTTCAGGGCCAGCGCATTCGACTGGCTGAACCATTCGTTGCTGGAGTTCGCAAACCTGAACCCACTGACCTTGAACTACAATGTGGATTACTCAAGCAAGGCCATCACCCCGAACTACAACACAGGGTCCACCGGTGCTAACGCATTCGGTGTGATGACCACCAGGTCGCAGGCGCCTTACCAGCGCATCATCGAACTGGACGTGAAGTATTCCTTCTGACCACAGCTTTCAATCACAGCGGGAGGCGGGCTTATCAGTCCGCTTCCCGTTTTTTCTTTGTCCCTTTCCAATCCCGGCAAGTCCGGAGAGCGAGCAGCGCAGGAGAGGTGTTCGCGCCTGCGACGTTCCAATTGTGTATTCCTTCGAATCCCCGCTGGCCTGCTATGGCAAAATATAGGCATCTGCGCGATGCTGGAGGACTAATCAGGATGCCATGCCAGCGTGCCAGGTTCATCATGGTCAGATTTGTCTTTTGCAGTATTCTTGCCGTGTTTTGTTCTACTGCCGCCGCGCAGGCGAGGACGCGGGGCGCACAAGCGGATCGCTCGCCACTCCAGGGTCTTCACGACGATGCTCTGCGGCTCCAGAGGGCGGGCAGTCTCGATCTGGCTGCGGCGCAGTACCGCGCGTTTCTGGCAGAAGCGCTTGACGAACTGGCGAACAGCCGGACCCAGGTTGGAGATTATGCCGAAGCTTCAGTGTTTTTCGGCGAAGCGTTGGCGTTGACCCCGAACTCGCTGTCAGTGCGCGGGAACTACGCATCGGCGGCGTTGCAGGCGGGGGATCTGAAGCGCGCGGAAACCTTGGCTAGGGCCCTTCTGAATGACAACGCGAACGCTCCAAAGGGCCTGGCCCGGGCTCACCAGATTCTTGGCCGCACGCTTTTCAAGATGAGTCGGGATCAGGATGCAAGGAAAGAGCTGGAGGCTGCCGTCGCGCTCGACCCCAGCTTCGAAAGTGAATACGATCTCGCTGTTGTCTGTCTGGACCTTGACGACGAGAAATGTGCCGTGCAGATTTTTGATGGGATTGAAGCGTCAGTCGAAGACAGCCCCGCACTCCATATGCAGTTTGGCCGAGCTTACGGAAATTCCGACTTTACGCCGCGGGCCGTGACGGAGTTCAAGAAAGCAATCATGGAAGACCCGCACTACCCGAATGCGCACTATTGCGTGGCTGCGGCGCTGCTGGCGGCAGGCGAAGACGAGAAGACGCTGCAGGAGGCGGAGACGGAACTCAAGGAGGAACTGGCGGTTTCTCCGAACAACTTTCTGACCTATGCGGCGCTAGGCAAGATTGAAGCAAGTTATCACAGGTATCCTGAAGCCGAGCGGTACTTGAAGCGCGCTATTGTGCTGAATCCCAGGGATCCTGACGCCTTTCTATACGTGGGACAGATGTACTTCGATACGAACCGGCTGACGGAGGCGGAAGCCAATCTTCGCCGCGCCATCGAACTCACGACAGACATTTCGCGGAACCACTATCAAATCCAGAAGGCGCATTTTCTGCTGGGCAGAATTCTGATGCAGAAGCGTCAGGAGAAGGAAGCACACGCGGAGATGCAGATCGCACACGCCTTTACGGATAAGGCGCTATCGAAGGATAAGAGCAAGCTTGCTGGGATGCTGTCGGACAGTGCCACATCCGCAGGTTCTTCCGACGCTGGGGCAGACTCCGCAGCGAACTCTTCAACTGCTTCTAACGCTGCGGATCCCGTGGCCGTCAGCAGGCAAAGGGCATTCGAGAAACATCTCGCTCCGGCCATCGCGGATGGCTATAACAATCTGGGCGCGATCATGGCAACGGAAAAGAATTACACAGACGCGTTGAAATACTTTCAGCGCGCGGCAACGTGGAACCCTTCGTTTGAGGGACTCGACCTCAACATGGGTCGAGCCGCGTTCATGGCTTCGAAGTTTTCTGAAGCGGTCCCGCCACTTTCCCGATATCTCCGGTCGCACCCTGGCAATTCAGGCGGCATCCGCGGTGCGCTGGCCATGAGTCAATTCGTGACGAACAACTACAAAGGCTGCATCGGCACACTCAAAGGGGCAGGAGAAGAAACCACATCCATCCCACAGATGCAGTATATTTACGCGGAATCGCTCGTGAAGACCGGTGAGGTTTTGCCGGGGAAAGAGCGTCTCGAAAGACTGGAATCTGCGCATCCGGAGATCGCCGAAGTGCACCGTAGCCTTGGAGAAGTACTTGAGCTCGAGGGAGAAAGACAGAAAGCGGCCGAGGAACTGAGAAGCGCAATTCTGCTTAGCGCAAACGATCCAGAGTCGCACTACGACCTTGGCAAGATCGAACTCGAAATCGGGGATGCAACTGCGGCAATTCGGGAACTGGAATCTGCAATCCGGCTCCTGCCAAGCGATCCGAAGTTTCATCAGGAGCTTGCCGGCGCATACAATGCGGCTTTGCGGATAACGGACGCGGAGAAAGAAATCCGCATCTCTGATACCCTCAGAGCTTCTCAGGCACAGGCCGCAAAAACTGGCGCAAGCCCGCATGAAGCAACGGCTCTCGATCATTGAGCAAATGGGCAAGTCAAGCCGGGTGCAATATAGGGAAACGGAGGATCATTTACGGTGTGATCGCCTTGGTGTGCACCGGAGACTGTGGCCGAATGCTCTCCGCGGGAACGATCCCGTGACCTTCCAGCACCGAGTAGAATCGATCCGCTGGAAGATTACTTAGGCGTTCGACGGCCCCGGACGGCCAGCGGATTTCCACGCTGTCGATTTTTGTAGCCGAGCCAAGTCCGAAATGCTCGCGCAGATCATTCTGTGACAGGTAGCTTCCTCCGCTGTGAATTTCGTCCGTCTGGGTCATGCCTCCAGCAACGATCTTGATGCGGGCATTCAAAGCGAGGCGGTTGCTCTTTGTTCCCGCCAGTTCGAAACTTACCCAGTTTCGACCAGGAACCCCATTATTTTTCAATATCATAGGACTGCCATCGAGATTCTCGATTACAACGTCGACATTGCCGTCGTTGAAGAGATCCGCGACAGCGAGACCACGAGAGACTTGCTTCTCTTGCAGGGCAGCACCTGTTTGATCGCTCGCATCGCAGAACGTGCCATCCCCCTGGTTCAGGCTGAGAATCTTTGGCTGACGATAACCCGGATCGGAGGGAATCAAATCGGTTTGGGGATAGACGTGACCGTCTACGGTAATCAAATCGAGCCAGCCATCGTTATCCAGATCGATGAATGCAGTTCCCCATTTGACCCAAGGCAAGGCCGCCATGGCGAGACCTGAGGGAAAGGATACTTCAGTGAAATTCCAGTCGCCATCGTTTCGAAACAAGTCAGGGTTCTCGTTCTCGAAGTTGTTGACATAGAGGGAAGGACGCCCGGTGTGATTGTAGTCGCCCACTGCAATTCCCATCGATGCCTGCTCAGAGCCGTCGTTGCTGAACGCGGTTCCGGACTCAAACCCGATCTCTTCGAATTTTCCGTTGCCAAGATTCTTGTAGAGGAATTTGGGAGTTGAGTCGTTAGTAATATAGATATCAGGGCGGCCTGTGTTGTTGAAGTCAGCCCAGATAACACCAAGGCCATAATAGCCTCCGGGATCGCTCACACCGGCCTGCTTCGAAACATCTGTAAAGGTTCCATCGCCGTTGTTATGGTAAAGAGCGTCGCCTGCTCCCTTCAGTCCGCGCGGACCGCACTGCACGGCAACGCCGCGGTACATGCAATAGGCCGAGCTGCCAAATTGCGGCAGATCATCGAGGTGGAAATCGACGTAATTCGCCACCATCAGATCAACAAATCCATCCCCGTCATAATCCCCAAACGATGCCCCTGCAGACCACCGGCCATCGGCCACGTCCGCTTTGGTCGTTACGTCCGTGAACGTGCCGTCGCCGTTGTTGTGATAGAGCATGTTGCCGCCGAGACAGGTAACGTAAAGATCGGGCCACCCGTCGTTATCGTAATCCCCAACTGCTCCGCCCATTGCCAGGCAGGATTTTATCAGTCCCGCCTTCTGCGTCACATCCGTGAAGGTTCCATCGCGATTGTTGTGGTAGAGAGCGCCTAAGCTCGCTTGCCCTTTCAGAGACATATCAATGGTCGGCGCATTGGTGAAATAGATGTCGGGCCAGCCGTCGCGATCATAGTCGAGGATGATCACGCCACCCGTCATCGACTCGAAGATGTACTTCTTTTCCTTGGACGACGTGTGGGTGAAGGTGATCCCGGTCTTAGCAGTAATGTCCTCCAACTGCGGTATCGGGCGACTAATGCATTTCTTGGATTTGGCACCGGGGGGAAGCGGCCCAGTCAAGGGATGTCCCATGCCTTGGCCATGGATCTGGCCGACTGCAAGCGTCAGTACAACGAAAAGACTAGCAAAGATTCTCAACGATAATCGGAACATAACACACCCATTTTACTGTGATCATCACTGCTTTGGAGGAGTATGCCCGATGAATTTGTCGGCCCATTCGATAAAGAACTTCATGTTCGGTGCATCGGTGTGACCGCCGTCATGCTGGCGCCAAGCGAGCTGTCCGGTGAGAAAACCATCGTTGACGGGTGGCATCTTTGCTCTGTGATAGTCGCCCTCCACTTCGAGTCCTTTTGCACCAAGCAATTCGTAGACACGGCTTGCATCCACTGTAGCCATGAAGCTGCCTTGGTGGTCGAGCCACTTGGCATCGCCTTTCGCGGGGACACCGTAGCTGATGAAGGTGAGCCGTGGCGCGCAGAGCGCAATAAGTTCATTGGAGTCGACGGGGATGTCGCCGGGAGTCTTGCTGCCGAAGGTTGCTGCGGAGGCGCCATACATCAGAAAATTGCCGGCCATCCAGTAGTACTCGCCGCCTGTGAGGCTCTCGACGGCTTCACCGAAGTTGCGGCGCAGTGGAGTGGCTCCGCCCTTGCCGGATGAACCGACCATGGCCATGGCGAAACGCTGATCGAATGCCATTGTGACAAGTGCGGCTTTGCCGTAACGGGAAACGCCGTCGATGCCGACGTGCTTCGCATCGACGGCGTGATCTGTCTCGATGTAGTCAAGGCCGCGGCTCGCACCCCATGCCCAGGCGCGCAGAGCGCCCCAGTCTTCCGGCTTGCGCGGCTGCCCCTTGTTGACCAGACCGATAATGCCGCGAGTTAGTCCGGCGCCGTCGTCCGCCTGCACGCTGGCCGGATCGAGCAGCACGAAACCCCAACCAGCCGCAACTAGCTGCCAAACATTGGGAAGACCACCGTCCTCGTTCAACGGTGGCAATTGGAAGGGAGCGGCCTTCAACGGTTCCCATGCCGGGTATTGCGCAATCAAGTCTCTGAGAGACGGATCCTGCTCAACCAGCAGTGCCTTGAATGCCTTGTTGACGCGGTCCATTTCCTCCCCGCGCGGCTCATTGGGATAGGGGAATCCGGCGCGACCGAAGATCATTAGAACCGGCGCGGGGTCCTTCACATTCGCGGGCGTCACAAGGGTCATGTGGATGCGGACTTTAATGTCCGGGGCGGAAGAGTTGTCCGCTTCACCGATCAAATCTTTGGCGATGACAGGCGTGAAGCCAATCATCTCATGATCCACGGCCGTCACTGTCCACGTCACCTTAGGGACACTGTTTGGAACGCGGCCATATACATATTTCGAAAACATCTCGAGCAACTCGGGGCGGCGGCGAGTCCACCACATCTCCGGCGAGCTCACCTTCTGGCCGTCCGTCATCGTGAGCGGGTCCGGAAGATCAGCGAACGGATTGGCCTGGAGTTCGTCGTAGTTGGCGTGGTTGGGCGCCTTCTCGTTGCCGCTCGGTCCTGGCCGCAGAGCCTTGATGCCGAGCTGATCCATCATGTTCTGGTGATCCTGATCGGCGGTGAAGGTAACCGGGAGCGGCACTGCGGAACCTTGCGATCTTACTACGGCGGAGGCAAATAGGACGCAGAAGAGGCAGAGAAGAAGCAGAGACGGCGACTTCAAGGCAAAAGGCACGGGTGTAAGCATTCCACCTGCTTGAGATGGCACACCCTCACCCAGGACTTCCGTCGACGCCAGCGCGCGAATGAGAAAGAGGCTGGCAGCGGCACGTTTCGTCCTCAGGAGAATGCGACGGGAATGATTGACCATTAGAAACTCTCCTCTTTATTGATCTGAGTTGGTTGTCTGAAGACTCGCCAGGGCTGCGTTGGATGGCGCCTCGGAGCGTCACAGGCGAAGGACGCAGGCCACCTTCGTCCTTGGAAATCGAATGATCAGTTCCGGACGATCTCCAAACGAAGCGCGCCGAACCCCAATCATGCCGTTGAAGTCTTAACGAAAATTGACTGCGTAAGTGATTCCCATGTTCACGCGAATCGCGCCGTCGTTCCCTATGCTTACCAATTCTCCTGCCGGGGAGCGAATGCCGGCAACTGCCTGCCCTTGTGGTGGAATCAGCCGGAACGCTCCGTTGCTCTTCGCGTGTATCTCCATGGAGACGATCTTCCCTGCCTTCCAACGCAGATCGACGATTGCGCCTCCACGAACGTGAACTCCTTCAATGGAACCCTCGCACCATTTCTCGGGCAAGGCTGGAAGCAGTTCAAGCTCGGAGAATTCCAGCATCCAACGAGACTGAATCAATGCTTCAAGCATTCCGTTCGCCGCTCCCAGGTTGCCGTCGATCTGGAAGAGGCCCGGCGGATGCGTATCCATGAGGTTCGGAAATGTGGACTGCCGAATCATCACCTGCAAGCTGTCGTAGGCCTGTTTGCCGTCGTGCAGATGGTCCCAGTAGTTCACAACCCAGGCACGCGACCATCCGGTCTGCCCGCCCCCTAAAGAGAGCCGTCTTTCCAATGACACCTTCGCAGCCCTGGCAAGATCAAGCGTGTGTTCAAGAGAGATCTGAGTGCCGGGGAAGAGTGCCCAAAGATGCGAGATGTGGCGATGGCCAGGTTCAGCTTCGTCATAGTCGCGCTGCCACTCCTGCAGTTGACCCAGCTTGCCGATGGCAAACGGAGGCAGCTTGCCGCGCGCGTCCTCAACTTGCTTCAGGAAAGCGGCGTCTTCGCCCAGAATTTTTCCTGCGTCGAGCGTGCGCGTCAGCAGTTCGCGTACGATCTCGATATCCATCGTCGGAGCCATGGTCACCGAGTGCACGGTCCCATCGGGCAGACGATAGCTGTTTTCCGGCGAGATTGACGGTCCCGTGACCAGATGCCCCGAACCGTCATCAACGAGATAATCCAGAAAGAACTGGGAGGCATCGTGCAGAATAGGCCATGCGCGCTCTCGCAGGAACTTCTTGTCTTGCGTGAATGCGTAGTGATCCCATGCATGGAGCGAAAGCCACGCTCCGCCCATAGGCCAGATGCCCCACTTATATCCATCGATCGGTTCCGCATCTCCCCACAGGTCTGTGTTGTGATGAATGACGAAACCCCGTGCGCTATAGTAGTCGTGCGCGACGCGCATTCCCGTGCCGCTCGCGGGCGTGCGGACCATGTCGATCAGGTTGATCAGAGGCAACGTAGTCTCCCCCAATCCGGCGGGTTCCGCGAGCCAGTAATTCATCTCGGTGTTGATATTGATGGTCCACTTCGATCCCCACGGATTGTCGATACCCGCCGCCCAGATTCCCTGGAGATTCGCGGGCAGGCCGTCGGGACGCGAGGAGCTGATAAGCAGGTAGCGAGCAAACTCGAAATAGAGTTCCTGCAAGCCGAGGTCGTCGGTGCCGGCACTGACTCGCCGGACTCTCTCATCGGTGGGCAGGTCTTCTTTTTCGGTGAGCGCTGATCCAAGATGAAGAGCCACTCTCCTGTAGACCGGCTGATATACGGCCTCTTGCCGGGCGAGAATCTGCTCAGCGCTGCGACTCCGCGCCAGCGCCAGCGTGCGCTCGCATTGCGCCTCTGGATCTCCTCCCGCAAATGGTCCGCCTTTGAAATAGGTTGCTGCCGCGATCAGAATCGTGGCTGCATCGGCATTGGCTACGACAAGCTCAGTGCCCTCGGCATGAACCCTGCCTCCGGCTGGCACAACAAGCGCCTCGCCAGCAAATCGAGTTTGGTCCTTGTGACCAGGGCCTTCGCGCAGCACAAGCGTATCTTGTCCGCGTGTCTTGACACTGAAGTCCGCAGGCCGGTCCATGCTGAGCCGGTAGTTGATGGCGCCTTTTTTGTCGGCGCTGATGCGCACGACAATCACTTCGTCTGGAGCGGAGGCGAAGACCTCCCGCGTGTAGTGAACGCCGTTCATCGTGTAGGTGATGCGAACGACGCCTGTCTCCAGATCAAGCTGACGGCGGTAATCGCTGATGGTTCCCTTGTTTGACGAGCGCAGATAGAAATCGCCCAGCGTACTGTATCCGGGCATTCCCGGAGGTATTCCGATCATGTCGTCCTGGACGAGCTTTTCAGCGGCAGAGATTTTTGCGCCGTCCAACTCTTGCGACTCAAACAGAAGCCTGCGGATTTCCGGAACTGCTTCGTGCGCCCGCGGATTCAGCCGGTTTGCACGGCTGCCTTGCCACAACGACGATTCGTTCAACTGCAAGTGCTCATCTGCGCCCCACGTCTGCGATCCATCCATCAAGGGAGCATTCTGGCGGGAGTCCTGCAAGTCTCCATTGTTCGTGCCGGAGTTCGCTCCACCGAAGACCATGGCACCGAGGCGACCGTTTCCTACCGGCAGGGCATAGTCCCAAATAGGAGCGGGAGTCCGGTACCACAGCACATCTTTTGTGCTTCGCGGAGTGGTCTGTCCCAGCAGATTGGATTGTGCGAGCAGGACCACGATGCCTGCAATCGCGCTCCGCCTGGTGAACCTATTCATTCTCATCTTATCCACGCAGTCAGAAGGGTCTGTGGCTCTCTGTCATGCCGGGCCATGTATCAGTTCGGAAGGGACCGGCTGGCAATCCGGCGCCGTTGAACAGGGTCGCTGCCGGATTCGACTGCCAGGCATAGCGAACCTCTTTCGGACTCGGCACCGAGGGGGATGAAACGACTACGGTATCGTCCTCGATGTGTGCGTCTGCCCAAACCCATTTCCGGTCTTCGCCAGCAATGACGAATTCTTCCAACTTCGATCCTTTCACCATCAGGCCGCCGTCGGTGTGTGCGAAGTGCAGGCGGATCGAGCCCGGTAGGCGCTCCACCGACGTCAGAGTCGGACCCGAATACACTATCTTCTCGCCGTAGTAATTGGCCAGCGCGCACAGCCCGAGCCGGTCGCCGACGGGCTTCTTTTCCTTGGAATGAATGTTGTCCGTGTCGCCTGTGTCAATCGTAACGGCCAGGCAGGAGTTGGGAACGCTGGCCGCTGTGAGTGCTTGTGACTCACGCGTCTCGGTCCACTCGTCTCCATCGACCGGCGTCGCGCTGTGCGGCTTGAAGGCAGGCAGGCTGACGATATAGAAGGGGAAATCTCCCTGGGCAAAGAGCTTGCGCCCGTCGGCGATCATTGCCGGAAGAATCTTGCGGTACTGGTATCCCCGCGGCGAATTCTGCTCACCCTGGTACCAAATGGAGCCGGCGATGGAGAACGGCGCGACCGGGGCCAGCATGCCCTCGTAGAGGACCGTCGGCATCACGGGCCAGTTCTCATAAGTGAGCGGCAGCGAATGCGGTGGGCCGGCATCCACGGCGAGCTGGCCCTTCCACTCGCCGGCCAGCGGAATGCTGCTTTTGTCGCCCAGCACAATGTGCAAATCTTCGGGCTTGCTCATTAATCCACCATCGGGCATGGTCTTGAGCACGCGAATTGCGATGACGTTACGTCCGGGCTTCAGTAGTCCATCACCGATGGGATAAGCGCGCGGGTTCTCAACCCAGGAACTGCCACCGACCTCCTTCCCGTTGATATACGCGGTGTCCATGCGCTCGATGACGCCCAGGTACAACATGGAGCGGCCGGCGGGGAGCGGATCGGGCAGCACAATCTCCTTGCGGAACCAGGCCACTGCGGGTGTGTCGGGCACGCCTAGTTCGGAGAAGCCGCCAGGAATCTGGACTGTCTTCCAGGTGGAGTCGTCCAGTTGCAGAGCAGCCCAGTTGCTCTTCGTTCCAATGTCGAACTCATCGTACCAGTGCATCACAAAGTTGCCGTATTCGGGCGCGCCCGCGGCAGTCAGCCTGGCTAACTCCGCCAGCGGCACATCGAAATCCGTCAGAGGACGCAGAGCTTCGGCGCGCATCCAGGCCTCGGCCGGCGTTCCGCCTGCGTTATCCAGAAGCAGGCCGATGGGCATATGAACATCCTGCTGAACCCTGCGCGCAAAATAGTAGGCGACCGCGGAGACCCAGTCCGCCGTCTGCAGCGTGACCTCGCTCCACTTGCCCCCGATAAGATCCGTGTGCCGATAAGCGGGGTGGCCAACGACAGTGAAGAAGCGAATGTCAGGATAGTTAGCAGTCTTTGCTTCGTCCGCGCCATTCAGCGTAAAACGCAGCGGCAGGCCCATGTTCGACTGGCCGCCACACAGCCAGACATCGCCCACCATAACATTGTGAAGCTCGACGGACTCATGGCGGGTAATCTTGACGGTGTATGGCCTGCCCACGGGAGGCGGCTGAATCTTCACTTGCCAACGCCGGTCGGCTCCGGCCACGCCGGTTGCCGCAGTTTCTCCAATCCGGACCGTTACTTTGTCTCCAGGTTCAGACCAACCCCAAATAGTGTTGGCCTTGCCGCGTTGCAAGACCATGTTGTCGCCAAAGAGCGTGCTAACGAAGGGCGGCGTCTTGGGCGCTTGCGGCGGTATCGGCGGCATCCCCGGTGTGTTCTGGGCAAAGCACTGCCACTTAGCGCAAAGAGGACGGCCGTTGCGGCAGCCGCAAGACGACAATATTTCGAACCCATCAATTCAACTCACTTTCCAGCAACCACGCCGCAGCGTTCCTACTCCGGCAGCGTCTTGGTCCCCATTATCTCGAACGTTCCTTTCACCGCGGACGCTCCCGTATCCGGCTGGCCTCCGCCAATCGAAACTGAATACGTACCTCCGGCAATGATTGGTTCGCCTCCTTCGGTTACCATGCTAAGATCGCGATCCTTGAGATCGAAGCGCACCTTCTGCGATTCGCCCGGATTCAGATGCACGCGCTTGAAGCCACGCAGGGCACGCAACGGCGCTCCAGGCGCACTCGGAAAACTGAGGTAAAGCTGCATAACTTCATCGCCCTCTCGTTTTCCGTTATTTGTGACCGTCACCTCTACCGTAAGTGTGTCACCTGCGTTGATCGCAGCTTTCGGGAGCGTCAAATCAGAGTACGAAAAAGTTGTGTAGCTCAAACCATAGCCAAACGGGTACAGAGGCTTGCCGTGGAAATAGCGATAAGTGCGGTCCCGCATCGAATAGTCTTCGAACTGCGGTAACTGCTCGATGCCGGTGTAAAACGTTACCGGCAGGCGGCCCGCGGGATCATTCTTCCCAGAGAGCGTTTCGGCAATCGCCGTGCCGCCTTCCTCGCCCGCATACCAGGAATCGAGGATCGCGTTTACGTGTTCGTTGGCCCAGTTCACGGCAAGCGCGCTTCCGTTCGCCAGCACGAGGACCACAGGCTTTCCTGTCGCCGCCACCGCCTCCAGCAACTCCTCTTCCGGTTTCGGAAGATTGATACTGTTGCGGTCGCCTCCCTTGAATCCTTCCTCGCTGACCGGCATTTCCTCCCCTTCCAGGTCGCTGGTAATGCCGAGGACCACGATGACAACGTCTGAGTTTCTGGCCGCGGCAATCGCCTCTGGGCTGGGCCCGGGATCGTACTTTGCCCAGAACAACTGCGCCTCAACAGGTCCCTTCTCGTTCAACCCATACCTGACTTTGAGGGCCACCTTCTTACCCTGTTCAAGGCGAAGATGTCCGGCCTTTGCCTGTGAGTGCCGACTATCGAGGTACTCCATCGCGAGTGGTTTGCCGTCGATCATGATCATCGCGGAGTTGCCCTTGGCACGCACGCCGATGCTGTACTCGCCTGTTTCGGTTGCGGTTAGAAAGCCTTCCCACATGACTGTAAGCGGGAACTTGCCGGCGGCCTCCTGAGGAACGCCCTCTGCCGTCAAATCGACGGTGCTCGCTTGCTTTGTCGCTAGCACGGTGCCTTTGTCCTGGAACCCGCCTCCAGTGGAGAACGTGACGGCCAGCCCCGGCTTTCCCTCCGGTGTGGTCAATACAGACTCTGGAACTTGGTCTCCTTCAGTGCGCAAAAACTGCGTTCCAGGCACGAACGTGATCTGCGCCTCGGGAAACTCGGCTTTGAGCCCCTCAAGCACCGAGACGGCATGTGACGGTGTACCGTTGTAGTTGCCGAGCAAATACTTGGTCTGGTCGGCCAGCGGCCCCACGAGGGCTATCTTGATTGCGCCCTGCTTCAGCGGCAAAGTACCGTCGTTCTTGAGCAGCACCATGGACTCGTTGGCCAGCTTGCGCGCCAGTGCGCGATGCTCGGCGCTGTCAAGTTCCTTCTCGTCAATTTTCGAATAAGGGTCGTTCTCCGGTGGGCCGAACATTCCCAGCTTCATCCGCGCAGTGAAGAGGCGGACCAATGCCGTATCGATCTCGCTCTCTTTCAGCATGCCCTGCTTATAGGCATCCAAGTACGCTTTGTAATCGTGATCGTCTCTCACTTTTGCGAAGTCGATGCACTCGTTATCCATGCCGCGCTGAATGGCCAGGGCTGAAGCCTCAGGCTGTGTCTTCGTAAAATGATGATCGCGGTAAATGTTGACAACCGCATCGCAGTCCGAAACCACATAGCCCTGAAAGTTCCACTTGTCTCGCAATTGGTCCTGCAGAAGAAACTGGTTCGCACAGGCGGGTTGCCCGTTGATACCGTTGTAGGCGCACATCACAGAGCCGGCCTTGCCCTCGGTGATTGCTGCGCGGAATGCCGGCAGGTAAGTATCCAGCTCGTCGTGCTTGCTCACGTCCACATCCGCAAAGTGCCGTGTCGGCTCGGGGCCGCTATGCACCGCGTAGTGTTTTGGCGTCGAGATCGCACGATAGTACTTTGGATCGTCTCCTTGCATACCCGTGACGTACGCAACACCCATGCGCGCTGACAGGAAGGGATCTTCGCCGTAGGTCTCCTGTCCTCGTCCCCACCGGGGATCGCGAAAGATATTGAGGTTCGGCGCCCAAAAGTCCAGACCCTCAAAAATATCGCTGTGCCCCTCGCGCGCGGCCTGGGCGTGCTTGATTCTTCCTTCGGTTCCGATCGCCACGGCCATGCCGTGAATAGAGTCCGGATCGAAGGTCGCAGCCAGGCCGATCGGTTCCGGAAACTCTGTGGTTCCGGGCCGTGCTACGCCATGCAGCGCCTCGCTCCACCAGTCATAGGCTGGTATCTTCAGCCGCGGCACCGCGCGGGACTGATTCACAAGCTGCGTGACCTTCTCATCCACGGTCATGCGGTGGACAAGATAGGCAGCGCGTTGTTCCGCTGGTAGAGATGGGTTCAAATACAAGGGCTGCCCGGGACTCTGGGACCACATCCTGCCCGCGCCTAACAAAGCTATTACCGCAATAACAACCCGGAAGTTGGCCGTCCGCATATTTCTCCTATGGCTGGTCAAAATGATTTGGTGATCGATTTCGATGAGAAAGCGTGCAGCCGATTACTCTCCTCAAGCGCGCTCCCGTAGATACCGTGCTAAGGCTTTGAGGAACCTTCTTGGAAGAGCCTGGGCGCAAAGTCGTTCAGATCGCGGCGCCATGTCTGCCATTCATGCGAGGTGCCCGGCGATTCATAGAAGACGTGCTTAACCTTTGCCTCATCCAGCGAGTTGTGCAGTTTCTCGAGGCCTGCGTGCATCATGGCAGGCTCCTCGGTGCCGATGCCAAGCCAGAGCAAATGGACGCGCTTGGCAAAGGCGGCTGGATCGGCAAGCGCACCGTGAAAGTCCGTCTTTGGGTCAAGCGTTCGGTTGCCCAGCACCAGTTGTCCAGCAGCGCCACTGAATCCTCCGATGTACGAGAACAGATCCAGATGGTCGAAGGTCACCTTTAAGGTCTGCATCCCGCCCATCGAAAGCCCTGCCATTGCACGATGATCACGATCCGCCAGCGTCCGGAAGTGGGAATCGATGAACGGAATCAGAGCCTGCGTCAAATCGTCTTCAAACGTCTGCGCCATCTCCTGCATCGCCTTCATCATCTCCGGCGATCCGAAGGGTTTCCCGGATATGTCCGGATCAGGATGGCCGGCACGCCGCGCATAGCCGTATGCCATCACGATGATCATGGGCTTCGAACTCCCGCTCGCAATCAGATTGTCGAGAATGAAGTTCGCATGGCCCTGCTTGATCCAGCCGGTCTCGTCTTCCCCAGCGCCGTGCTGAAGATAAAGCACGGGATAGCGCGTGTCGGGCTGAGTGTCGTAACTCGGCGGCAGGTAGACGAGGGCGTGCCGCCAACTCCCGGTCACGTCGGAGTGGTACCAGATCTCACGAACGGCGCCGTGAGAAACGTCCTGCGGTAAATAGTAGGTCGCCCCCGGCTCGGGAATCTCGATTCCACTCGCATCCTTGCCGCCGCCAAAGAAGGAATGGCTCCCAGGGTCACTGACTTCCGCGCCGTCAATGATGATCGTGTAATAGTGGAATCCCGGAACGAGAGGCGCAGTAGTAGCCGCCCAGAAACCGTCGGGCTGCTTGACCATGTCTAGCTTCGGATTGCCCCAAAAATTCACTTGGACCTTTGCTGCATCCGGCGCCTTCACACGGAATTCGGCTCTGCCAACGGCGTCGACGCGGGGATACGCCGCTCCCCACACGTTGGTGGACGCGGACTCAAAGCCATCGAGGTTCTGTGCATAGCAGAAGCTCGATAGCAGGAATAGTGCGATTCCGATCCTCTTCATCATTTTCTCTCCATTGCGAATCCCATCCCCGGAAGACCAACAGCCACGGAGACGGCGAGCAGGCTCGATCCAATCGCGATCAAACGTATCCCAGGAAAGCGTTTTCTTGCCCCGCTAGCCAATACCACTCGATCAGTCCTTTCCTGGACAGTTTAACCGTACTTGACGAGGATTCTCGAATAATAGTCACAATTCCTCGCCAAGTACATCGATTTCTTCGATGTATTCTTGCGTTATGGAAACGACGCTCGATGCCTGGGAGATCCTTCGGACCGTGGTGCAGCTGGGGGGATTTGCGCCTGCCGCCGAAAAACTCAATCGGTCTCAATCGACCATCAGCTACGCCATCGGACGTCTTCAAGAGCATTTGGGTGTGCGGCTGTTTGAGATTCACGGGAGGAAAGCGCAGCTAACTGAAGTGGGGAGGGCGCTTCTGGCGGATGCGGAACCTCATCTGGAAGGGTTTCATCAGCTTGAGCAGCGCGCCCGATTGATGGCGTCTGGCGGACCCTCGGAGGTCCGACTCTCCGTAGACAGCATCTATCCTGACGACCGCCTGCTTGCTGCTCTGTCTGGTTTCTCGCGCAGTTTTCCGCATGTGAGGCCGAA
>Ga0302277_1000366_pt1 | contig 35765 bp, 57 predicted proteins | sample III_Bog_N3_1_FD_198759 | JGI IMG/M metagenome (GOLD analysis project Ga0302277, IMG submission 198759) | Peat permafrost microbial communities from Stordalen Mire near Abisko, Sweden - III_Bog_N3_1 | ecosystem: Environmental > Terrestrial > Soil > Wetlands > Peat | place: Sweden: Abisko... | reverse complement strand
ACGATTAGTAATATAACCATTATTGGCTATAGCATTCACCGAAACAGCAGTAATCGTTGTCCAAGTAGCTCCTGATCCAGAAGCTGAAATGGTTATTGCTCCAGATGCATTTGAAATACTAATACCTGCACCAGGTATTAAATTTCCCGCCACTGGATCAGCCCCAGTAGATCCTATTAATAATTGTCCGTCAGTTAAAGGACCAATAAAGTTAAAATTACTCGAACCCTCTGCCACAGGCAATGTATGAGCAGTTGGACTTACAACACCTGTTCCGCCCTGTGTTGGCGTAATCGGGAATGTAAAACTTCCCGCTTCCAATGGGTTCCACTTGTTATTATACCAAACCTCTACTTCTACATTAGTTGTGTTAAATATAAATTGACCGTTCTGCGGTAATTTAATGGTGTCGCGTTGAGATGTTGTAACCTGCGGTATGAACATTCCATACTGCGACAAATATCCAATTAAATTTTGATAAAATATTTCAAACCATCTTCGAGTTTCATCTGTTAATTTACCAGATTGACTTTTTACAAAGGCATCATAAATTGGTGGTATATCGAAGTCATTAGCCATTGATTACTCCGGCAATACTTCATAAAACCAAGTGGCACCTAAAATAATAAATGGTGTCTGTGTAAAGAACTCAATCATAGGAACAAAAGCTTGACCTCTGACAGTCGTACCTAATTTTCTCCAAACTGTTCTAAATGTACGTTGCCCGACATTACCCATAGGTGCAGGTAGACGATATCCAAATGACTGACCTCCATCCTTAGATATGGATAAATAAACTAGTGGCGCTAAAGTTAAATCATAAACAAATGTGGCACCTTCTGTGATTATATCCACTCCGCTTTCGGTTTCTAATCCAAATCCAGATTCTGTTGTGATATCTACTGGCTGCGGTGTTTGCTGATCTTCAGTAATTTGTCCTTGTAATAAGTCCAATTGGAATCTATCAATTCGCAAGCGCTGCGATGTAGGTGGCATAATTGGTCGGCCGATTCTGATTCTTCGAATGCTTTCTCCATCATTACTGTTGTAGCTTGGATCAACACTGTAGAGTTCAGGTGTTAGATAATTACCAACATAATTCACCCCGTAGAAATATCCATGCGTTTGCGCAACATGTCTAGACTCGTCCAACATTTCTTCTTCATGCCAACGTTTATTCTGCTCGTCAGACATTGTCACGCCATATACGTAGGTATGATTCGCTAATGTAAAGTTAAGACGGTAGAATATTAATCCATTTTCTTTAATTAAAAATCCTCTAGCATCGGCTACGCCAGTCAGAGGGTCAGCAGCATATTGCGCAATCGCATAATCCAATGCTCTGGTAGATACTGGAATTGATTCAGTACCAACAACCTCCATTACGGCGCCTTGACCATCCCTGTCTTGAGATAAGAAAAATAACTTATCAAAACCAGTCGCCACGCTACCAATGGCTGCTGTTCCATACTCCATTAATGCAGTATTATTTCTGCGAAATGGAAGATTTGAACCTAATCCTGAATTTTCCCATACTTCTGTGAAATATTGCGAAAAGAAGAATATCCTACGATGCAATGTTCGACATGCAACAAGTGTTCCAGGATGCGATGTAACAGCGCCTTCTTGTAATTGCCCATTATTCATTATTGTTGGCGATGCGGAAAATCCAGAACCAAATACAATAGGTGTTGGAACTGGTGCAATTGCCATTGCAAGAGTGCTAGCTAGTTGAAATGTAGTAGCACCCGTATTGATAATATAATAAGTGTTTCCAGATGTTATTCCGCTTGGTAATGCGCCAGTTCCATTTCCAACAACAACTGCTGCTCCAGTTGGAAACATCGATGTATCAGTAGTGGTAAAAGTGCTAGTTACAACATTTGCAGCCGAAATATTTGATGTTGTTCCAGACCAAATTAACCCTTCATTAAGACTGCTAAGGTAAAAGTTATTTGTATTTGCACTGATAACAACAAAGAAACCATCTAGATAGCACACGTCAATCGGACCATTTGGCGCCACTGGAAATGCGGCGTCAGTAATTTTAGTCCACACCGCTGAAACTACATCGTAAATATAACCATTTGCTCCATCAACAAATATAACCTGAACATGACCATCTGTTCCGCCATTATTTGCATCAATACCAACATATCCAGTAGTTTGAGCCAATGGTGATGTATTTATTTTAGTAACAGTAAATGCATTATTTATTACATAAACATTTGCGCCAATTACCACAAACATTAACTGGGATGATCCTAGATTTGCAACAAACTGTGCTCTATACCCGTTTGCAGCGCCAGGAAATGTTAGATCAGAATTCAATAGACCCGATGTTGATAAAAGTGATTTATCTTTCTTGCCAAGAGGATCTAGATACTCGAATAGGTTTACAGAGCGCTCACTATCAATAGATGATATGCGCTGATTGTTGTATGAACCGACAATGTCATAATTTTCAATAGGCACATTAATAACTCAAAATATTTGGCCAGTAGAAAGGCTCTGGTGCTGTTAGCACAACAGATGGTCTAATCGTTAAGTCAGTTTCATTAGCATTTTTCAGGTTATTGTAGTAATCCTGATATTCATCTTCGTTAGTTTGTGGCCAATTTCCCGAAGGATAGTATGCTAAAAACTTTCTGCATAATGCGTATTTTAAGAAACCATAATAATATGGAGGCAATGATCCAAGTGATGTTTCATTGCTAACAGAGTTAAGCATTGACTTAACTTGAATCTGATATGGATATGGTTGATCTGGAACTGGATAAACAGTAAAGAAACTTTCAGTTGCTTGCTTATCTAGAAATATAAATCCAGGTCTAGCTAATAAGTTTGTCTGCCTTACAATTCCCCAATAAGTAGCTTTGTTTATTATCCGCAACGGATAAACAATACTAGTCATTTCAGTATTATATTGACCCTGATACGTTGTAATGACATTAACAGGAACACCGTCAGTTAATATCTGTATTGGAATTCCAATTAATGCATTCTGTTCAGTTGCAGCCAACATGATAGTAGTAGCATTTACAAATATAGTGTAGTACGTAACACCAGTAATAAATGGCGATGGCACTGTTCCAAATGTCGATAGCACAACGGGCGTACCCGTGACAAATGGCGTAGCAGAACTTACCGTTAAATAATTTGTCACATTGCTAGCGGTAAAGTTTTCAGAGATTGGATTTGAGTTTTGATTAATACCCGTTCCAGGAACAAGATAATTTGCAAAACTTAAATCAACAATTCTATCTGCAACAATGTCAGTTCCTATTGTAATATCAGAAACAGAGTAAGTGTCTTTGCCAACAATGAAATGACTCTTCAATGTTGTTAGGTAGGGAATGTAAATACTATCAGCGGAGAATTTAGCTAAAATCTCATTAAGCAATTCCAACCCGGTACTAAGCATAAAGCCGTCAGGTGTTTCACCGACGCCAAGCTCACCAAGCATGTACAATGATCCAATGATTAGATCATCGGTAGTTGGAATATTCTGTGGCATAAATCATCCTTGAGTATAGAAAATCGAAATTCCTATACATGACATTTCTATCATGTATAGGTTTTCTATAAATTACTCAGATGATGGTTTGCGCACTGGAAATGCTTCGTGATCAATACTTGAAGTCAATGCAGATGCTAAACGTTGTGCGTGAGCACCGTTATTCATCATTTCAGCATTAAATTCCATATCCTTAGCTTCTAACTTAGGATCACGCCCAGCCTTTGATTTGATCTTAGCTTCTTCAGATTTTACAAATGAATTAGCCGAAGAATGCTCACCTTCAAATCTCTTTCCGCGAACGTTCGCCATTCTTGCATCTTTTCCCGGTGCTCTGTCGTATCTGCTTTTCATATTTATCCCTCATATCTTTTGCTTTGGTAGGATGTTCAAACCACACGCCTGATGCAACCAACTTATTAAAATACTCTTCATCATCCGTCACGATCATGTCTTTCACTGGATGATATAAACACGTCAGTTGCATCTACATCACCTATTAAGAAAGTAACTTACAAGCGTATTGTGGATGCCATAAGAAACCGCAAAGCACGTCAAGACGCATAAAGTTTTGATAACCAAGAATGTCACCCGTTTGTGTAACAGCAAGCGATAATCCTGTTTCCGGATCAACAGCAACAGAAGCATATGGAACTTGCAGTTTATACAATGGAGGGCAAACAATGTCTAATGCGCGTGATGGATATGCCACGTTAACATTGTAACTTGGAACTACAGTAACGGACGCACCATTAGGAACAGCATTCGATACATTTTGATGTGGGTCGCCAGCCGTACTGATGATATTTGGGCTAACAGTAATTGTCACAGCGCCGCCAGCACTAGAGTTAGCTGCAGAGGTGATAACAAACTGCATGTTTTGGCCAGTTGTTACTAATGACAATGGGTTAACTGAAGTCACGCCAGAAATGGAAATCAAATCGCCAGGCAAGAAGTAGTTAGTAATGCTTACTGTTGCGCCAGAAAGTATAATCGTATTGCCAGAAGCAACCGCACCATTAACCAGCAATGTATCGCCAGAATAAGTTGTTGGGCCGACGCCAGCGGTATGCTTATGTACATTTTGAGATTGGAAAATATCAAAATAGGATAAGTGACCAATAGCTGATTGACGAACAATGTCTTCGTTAAATACTGGGGTGAAGTTATTCAGTAATGCACCTTTCAAGCTAGAACCATCACGAACAGTCATCGCCAAATAAGCATCAGATGAAATATTCACGCCTTGCTCTAACAGTTTCGCGCCAGCTGTATCAACTGCTGTAAAGCTGTTGATTGGGGTGCCAGCTGTACCACTGTAGAAGTTCAATTGTTGTTCAGCAGCTGAGCAAATATCTTGCTCCATCTTGGAAATGATGTTTTGAATAGCAGGTTGAATGAAGATTCGTGAGAAATCTTCGATACGCAAGGTTAAATCTTGTACTGTGTACGAAATTAAAGCATGGTATTGGTGAGCAACAGTGATGTTTTCCACGGTTTCAATAATGTCTTGCGGAACAGCTGTTGAACCATCACCAACAATGAAATTGTTCTGTCTGCGAACTTGTAAGGTATCACCAATTTTATAACCAGACGACGTAAAGTCATCTTGGTAAATACGTGAACCAGTCATAATGAATGGTGCATTGTTCGCGAACATAGCTAAAGCGGTATTACTAACGAGTTGGGTCGTAATAAATTGATTGGGCATTGTGCCAGTCTCCATTAAGTCCATTTAATGGCGAACTGCAAGTGTATTGCTGGACTATCCTAGTCCGTCCTTACAGCTCACCGCTATTTAAAGTTACCGGCTTTCATGCGAGCTCTAATTTCAGAAGCTGGCGTGTTGTCGTTAACTTGCGATGGTGCAACTGGAGTATTCTTGATCTGACCAATGGGTCGTGGAGCAGAGCCCGACTTACCACCGCCAGACATCAAGGCAACAGATAGTTTCACCATCTCTTTTGCTTGGTCTAGTGGATGAAGTTTCGCAATGCGTTCAAGTTCGGGTCTATTCTTGCCAAGTTTATAGAGTACATCGCCCGGGTTATCCAGAAGCAACGATGCATCTCGCATCGCTTCGGTAAATGGGACTTTATCCCCACGTACTACGTCGTCAAAGTCGTCATATTTATCGGCGGTAGCATCCAGATGATCTTGCAAATTCTGGTACTGCTGATGTACATGAGCGGCTTTTTCAGCTTCCTTAGCGCGACTTTCGTGCTCGTCTTTCGCACGCATCGCCGCAGCTACGGCACGTTGTATCTGATCATCCATTCCACCATCACCTTGCGGTTGTGGTTGTGAGCTTTGCATGTTTTGGCCGCCAGATTGTTGTGCTTGCATCAACTGTTGCAATTGTTGCTGCACTGCACGTAATTCCCTTTTATGCCGCTTTTCTTGTCTGCCTAATCTTTCCTTGGCAAAAGCAGGCAAATCCTCCGCTGGTTCCTTTTTAGGTTCGGAGCTTTCACCTTCCGTCCCTTCTGACATGCCTAAATCATGGTTCACTTCACTGGCTAGATTTTCATGTTCTTGACTAGAAATATTCTCTTCTTGAATGCTCATCACTTAACTCCACATTGGCATTGACTCTGCCCCAGAACTTGATAACGCGCCTTCTGTAAGCGCCCGGCGAGAATTCCCCACCGTAATTAATGACAATTTTACTCTTGCTGGTTAGGAAAGCATCTACACAGGTGTAGGTTATTTCTTCTTCTTGCGTTTTTTCTCGCCCGCTTCACTATAAGCAATTGCTACCGCTTGCTTTTGTGGTTTGCCTGATTTCATTTCACGCTCAACATTCTCACTAAATCCTTTTTTCGTTTTAGCTTTTTTTCCTTTTACTAACGGCATTACTTTTCTCCTTCGGTTGAGGGTTTTTATGTTTGTGCAGATCAACAGCATGCCCCATCATTTTATTGGAGTGCTCTTTCTCTACTTTTAATAAATCCATTTCATGGTCACGTTGATCTTGCTGAGTTCGTAACTCTACTTCATGCTCTTCCAACTCCATTTTACGCCGCTTTAGAGCTAATTCTTGCTGATCTAACTCGATCTTTTGCTTCTCCAGCTGCGTTTTTGCCATTTCATTCTGAATTTTGCTTTGCTTTTCCTGCAATTCAGCTTGCATCATCATTTCTTGTGGATTTGGCTTAGGTGGAGGAGGCGGCTCGCCGTTTTCTTTCGCCAAAATATCAGGTGGCACAAGTGTTTTGAAGCGCTCGACGATCTGGTCAGTGTATTGTAGGTCCATATTCTTAGCCCAAAGATCGGCGATAAGCGGGAATATTTGCGGATTGATTTGCATTGTTTGCTGGAACATCTCCAACGCCACTTCTTTCTGAACAGCAAAACTTGGTCCTGCATCTATTTCAATATCATAATCACCAGCTGTTAATTCATTTTCTATCGAACCATCTTCATTCTTTTTGTTAAGAACAATGGATTTACCTTTGCCATCAAATTGCGATATCACCATGTGCCTTTCATCATTACCAACAATGGCTGGCAATAAATCTAATACCACACGGCCGCCTTGCTCCAATGACTGGTTCAAGTTAGACAAGAATACCATTGCCGACATCGATCCCTCTAGTTTTCTCTCTTGCCTAGCCTTCCCAGAGATGTCACGTCCTTGCAGTTCTTCAGCCTCAGAGAATCCTAGAATCTCCTTAATATCTTGCGAACCACGCTGGAAGTTTTCCATTAACGCCGGTGATAAATCCCATGCCTGCATCTTAACTGGCATCGTTCCTGTCTTTTGATCAGGTTTGGCTAGCAATATCCCCATTTGTAATTCAGGATTACGCCACATTTGCTCCTGACCAATAATGTTATCCGGTGTACCAATCCATTGTTCACGTCTGCGATTCTTAATCTCTGCTGCAATTTCACTACCAACATAGTTAATGAACTTCTGCGCATCGCGCGCTTCGTGAATAAACGACTTTGTATATTGGCGACCCTCAATGTAGTGTGAGTCACCATCTACGAATATGATAGGCAAATACTTTGACGGCCATACTGTATAGTCAATAATCTGATCGTGTATTAAGCGATAATGCATGATGGTGTAATCTTGCGTTTGACGCTTCTTCGTAATAGTTGGAATGTCATTACGTATCATGTCACCAACTACTTTAGAACTATCCGCCAATTTCTTGCGCATGCGAATGTTCTTCTGCATATCATTCCATTCATCTGGCGTAACTGTTTCACCATTGGATAACATGTAAACTTCAGTTGAATACCATTCCTTAACGTAATAATCACATACTACAATTGTATCTCTAGTTTCCCATTGGAAATCTAATAGAGTACGCGCATCTGAATAAGAGACTGGATTGAAAATGTATGGATATGTTGCTGCAAACTCTTCTTTAGTGAAATGGAAATCTCTACTACACCAGTTTCCATCACCTTTATGTGGCTTAGTTGCAGATGGATCCCATGCGCAATGGGTTGGATCTGGAATAGTTAAATACTTGACGACTTGATTAAATGACTTTGGTGATTCAAAATCAATATCAATCTGGAATGCACCAAAACCCATCATGAGAGCAGCCTTAAATGCAGACTGATACACTAAATCATTCTGAGACTGATATGAAATTGTACGGACTAGATCGGCACGGAGATTTATTTGTTCTTGAGTTGCCTTACCAGTTAGCGATCTCACCATCAGATCTGGCTTATTCTTCCGCTGTTCGCCAACTATTTTCTTTACTGCGTCATATAACTTGTTAAACGTCATCGCAGGTTTAAATAGCCTTGAGAATTCACTACGCTCAATAGCCGTCCATTGATCACGTAAGCAGAAGTTCATGTCATCCTTACCACGCACGATGTTCTCGTTGAAGTAATTATTCCATGTGTTCTTGTGCTCTTTAGCCATGCGAAGAACATCAGCTTCGTTAATCCCAGCATCAGCCAAAGATTGTAATCGACGTTCCTCTATCTTGTTAATGTCTTCCGCTGACATTTCGCTGGGCGCGTAGTCTTCCATAATAACCATCCTTGGTTAATGTATGTGGTGGCCTATTTTCCCAGTAAGAAGATTTCTCTATATGGACTCTCACCATTTCTAATAGTATCTTCGGCCATAAACTTATCGTTGCTGCACTCTATAAAACAACTCTTCTTGCTTTAACTGCTCACGATGCGAATCACGTTCTTTGGGTTTCTCATTCTCACGCAGAATACCCGGAACTAATTCTTTAATCTGCGACCATTCAACATTATCAGCCATTATGGCAATACCGTTAACTGGCATGATGTCCCTGTGAACACAGGCTTATAGATTTGATGACCATCAGAACCAACAGCAAATACGAAATCAGATGGCTTTAAATCCATGCCTTGCGATAACAAATAGCTATTCATATAACCAGCAGATGAAATAACAGCTAATGTATCAGTTGATAACAAATGTGCGAAACGTGGTAATACGCCATCAGATGTTTGACCTGGGAATTGTACTTTGAAATTGGTTATAGCCATTGTGTTGCCTCCGTTAAATTAATTATTGCCACCTAAAAACTGGATTAAACATATCTTGCACCGGCTTAATATTCTGTTTCGCCAATATAGAATCAGCCGCTATTTCACCACATAGATATTGCAGCGCATCGTGCGGATGACTACTTGCATTCTTGTCCGGCTTATCTTTGTAACGCTCGTCACCACTTACAGCGAGACGCTTAAACACGTAATCCTTAACAAATCCATTGTGCAATGTCGGACAACCTTTCTTCGACAGCATCAGTCCCGGCTTACCATCAATCGCTTTGTTCAAGAAGAATCTTACACCACCTATGCGCGGCTCCAAATCATTTGTTCTCGCAGGATCAGTTTTGATGCCCAATGCGTTCAGTTCACCAAGACATGATAACTCTTCCATAATACTATCACGAGCAGCGCCAGATGGGTCACCTACGGATGAACCCACCTTGCAATAAGGGAAATCCCTATTCAAGCTAGGTATTACTACTGACTCCGCAAATGTACGTATGCCCATGTCAGTCGCACAATATTCTTTTAACACTAATAGTTGACCACGCGAATTAACCTGCGCAACAACACATGCCGGTGTTAATCCAAAGTCCCATCCTAAGAGTAATGGATCGCCTTGTATCGCCGGTATATCGTCTACCGCATGCCAGTCTGAGTTATATTCTGGGTAGACGTTCTTGCCGGTTCCGACGGAGCCATACTGTCCGAGACAGAACACTTTGACGAAGTCTGTGGATTGTCCTTCAGCGAGTTTGAGATAGTAATCATCTGACAAATTAGCAGCGTTATCGCACTCAGGATTGCGAACCCAGTTACCATCACTATCAGCCAATAATCCCGGCGGTTGGTAAAATATCTCATAGTTCTCTAATCGCTTTTCTTCAAAGTCTTTGTAGATCCAGTGGTCAGTAGCGCAGGGATTAGTGTCGGCCAAGATACCGGACCAATATGGTTCGCTGCAAAATGACTTACTGGGGTAACGACCATTAACCCTACCTTTGATGTGCGATAAGACATTCTGAGGGAGTTCAGAAAGTTCGTTGAGATAAGCAAATGTGGCCTCCATTGATTTCAATTTCCGTACATCGTCCGGTCTGTCCAATGCTAGGAATATTAACTCCAATTCTACCACACCATTGCCATCGTTAAATGTGTGCTCATATGTCATCAACGGCTTCTGGCGCTTAGATATATCGCCTAAATCACCCATCCACTGCAGCCATGTTTGTAGTGTTGTAGAAGTCAATTCGCCAGATGTGTTACGTATGACAAGTCCGCGAGCGCGACGACGACCATTACTCCAGTAAGGCATGCGGCAAGCCAATCTAACCATTTGCTGGACGCACATCGTTGACTTTCCAGACCCATAAGGCCCAAACACAAGTTTAATAAAAGACTCAGAGTTAGCAAACCGCTCACCAGTAGGTGATGGTACATAAATACGATCCTGTGTAGGTGAGATTAATCGAACGTGGTCATCGTTGAATAAGATATGTTGTTGATGCTGCCTGATGCCTTGATCACGCCATTGGGTGGCTTGCTTCAACATCGTCTGAAGATTACTCATTTAGGCAATACATGTAACGGAGGTGTGATTTTATAATTCGATGGTTCTCGCAATTTCTCGTGTGTAGTAAAACGCATACCACACTTCAAACATTCACGCCGACGCTCTGTTAAATTGCGTTTTTCATCATGCCTCGTATACACCACTGATGAATCAGGATATTGGCATGATTTACAGAGCATCGCATAATCCTATTAATACTTGCGTGGTTCCGTTCCCAGCCCAGTTGGAATCTGTGCTGTCTGTGGTTCTGGGTTCATGCTAAAAAATGGTGCTTCACCAGTCGTTCTAAACTCGCTAACTGGAAATGGCTTGTTCAAGCCCGCTGGTCGATCCGGTCTCGTGATCCGATGTTCGTTCTTCATGTTGACCCCTGAGTTTATATTCAATCAGATTGTTAATGCCAATTTGTAACATATCCAACAAACCGGCTACATCTCCATGGTCTACTACGAACGCACAATTTGCTGACTCTTCCTCAGTGAAATTACCACTGGATATAATTGCCTGTACGCCGAGTTTGGAACCTTCTTCTTCGTCTTCTACATCTTCATGTCTGATAACAATGCGCATTACTTGCGAATCCCTCTTAATGTCTTGTGTGCTGTTGGCTTATATTCGTTCTTACCCATCTTGTGTTCTTCTTTCTTCTCACCCTTCGCAACTTTCTTTACAGCTTTCTTCATCGGTTTGCATTCTTTCTTTTCTGCTTTCTCAGCACGCTTTGATTCTTTCATTGTATTGCTCCAATGTTATATGTGGAACATTATTTAGATTTTTGTGCTTCGAATTTATCGTTCAGTTCTTTGAAGGTCTGTTGCAATTCAGCAATGATACCAGCGTCTGCACCATAGAACTGACGCCATCTACGCTCAAGCATCCACGCACATGATTGCCAACGATCAACACCGCCCATTACGCTTTCAGCCAAAGCTTGCATGCGATTGCCTTCAATAGCCTTTATATCCTGTAATAAACTTAGATGCTCAGATTCAATGCCAGCTTCTTTATCAGCCTTAGCTTTATTAAGCCAATTATACAAAGTCTTCTCGCATATACCAGCTCGCCATGCTGCAGCTTCATAGGGTAACGCGGAATTTATAGAATCCAATATGATTTTACGAATTTCAGGTGTGATCTTGTGAGGTCGGCCATGGGCCATGATATGCAATTCCGTTGCAAATAGTTGATTAATTATAGCTCTCTAGCACAAATAAGCAAGGATGTCTCGGAGTGGAAACTATTTATTTATGGTCGTATTAATATTTATGGCACAAAGTGCTTGCACTACCCTGATCACCATGGCACAATGTGCTTACTGACTAACAACTACTGGGGAGTAGACAGCATGACAATCAAGTGGAATAAGCAATTCAAGATTTGGGAACTGTACGATATTTATGGTGGCTGCAGAACATTTGCAAAGTTTTCACAGTTACTAGCTTATAAAAAGGGGAGCAGAGTATGAGAGTTTTAGAAATCTACAACGAGTTGAAAGAAGTTAAACACGCGATGAAAGTATTAGAAGTTAAGGAAAAAGCTTTAAAGGATGAAACCATCACACAGTTCTTGATTAATAGTGACGAGATTGTTTCACCGGAAGGCTTAGTGATTATCACTTACAAGGCACACACCGAAACACGCTTTCAGCAAACAATATTCAAAGAAGAGAAAGCAGAACTGTATAACCAGTATTGCTTAGAATCTATTGTTAAAAAATTCTTGGTGAAATAATCATGAGAAAAATAATAACTACATTTGTCTATCCACCAATACCCGATCGGTCACACGATTGGGTTGCACACTACGAAGGTGATTGTGAGGACTACGAACACCAAGATCCGGTTGGACATGGCGCAACAGAACAAGAAGCGATAGACAACTTTAAAGAATGGGTTAAATAATGAATATCACATTAAGCAAAGAGTTATTAAAAGCACAAGTTAAAATTGTTAGAGAATTTTTAAAAGAAGGGAATATGAATTTAACCCAATCAACAGCCTATATTTTAGTTTCTAAAATGTATGGTCAAAAAGATTGGAATACTTTAAGTGCTTTATTAAAGAAGTAATTAAAATGAAATACAAATACCGAATTGTTTTCACAGGGAAGCTAAATTTTCCTTATTCAGTGGAATGCAAACCAATTGGAATATTAAGCTTATTCTGTATGTGGCGTTTTGCAGATTATTTCGAAACATCACAATTAGCCCACAATTATTGCTTACAAAAAATGAAAGAAAATGGACTTGCAAACCACATTATCAAAGAATTTCACCCAAAGGATTACGTATGAACACAAACGAACAGCTCATCGCATTACGTGATGCACATAGTTTAAAGAACACCGATATCGCCAGAATGTTACACGTCAGCATGTACACCGTGCGTAACTGGCTAAGCAAATCTGAGTCAGTAAACTTTCGCCATGTATCAGAAGGTACGATTGAACTATTGCGCTACAAACTAGAGGAGTTAAGCAAATGCACATGATATATGCGATATGTAGATTTATATTCTTTTTTGGAATGTTTGCGGGATTTGTAGCTACATGCGCAGCATTGTTGTATTTTTCCGGAATAATACTTAGTAAAATTTTATTTGTTATTTCTGCATGGTACGGAAAAGAATGTATCTAATAATATGCGTTGCTATATTTATTTTTTTTCCAAAAGAAACTTTTGACATTGTGGTATGGGTTGGATGGATATATTTAATCTCACTGCTTTTTAGATGACCCAAAGTAAAAACTCAACACTAACAAAAACCCACTCGAGACTTGACCAATCAACATTATCAATACATGGTCGTCTCGAACTGGGAAGAAGTAATTTAATCCGCACAATATGAAAAATCCAAGTACCACCAATATTGCAATACCGGATAGCACCCAATCTGTTTTGCCTGACTTAATGATTTCTTCATCCCGCTTACGTGCGTCTACACGGTCATTAACTTCATAACCATAATCTTCCGTATCATAACCTTTGAGCGCTTCGCTGTGCTTCAGCTCAAACTCTTGCAGTTTAATTTTAGCGTCCGGATCTGCACTTATAGCTGCTGCAATATCAGCAGGATTACTTGTTGTAACCCCAAAGAGATGCCCCACACCATCGAGAACCAACCCAGCCATAGGGCTAACACTACCAACCATGCTAGCCACGAGCGGCGCTGCTTCTTTAACGACATTGATTAATTCCTGTATGCTCATAATATTCCCGTTTCCATGGAGTATGACATATCGTTAGCCCTCGAGTGCACTTGCTTAGCCCACTCAGAATCTAACATCGCTGCCGCTGCAGCTTTGTAGTCTTTCTCTTCCAATGCTTTAATCATAGCCCTAAACTGTAAAACCTTTTCAATACCGATATTAAACGTAAATTCGATTAACACAGCTTTCCTGACATCATCCAAATCTTGAGCCAGTGGCAGAAATCGATAGAGTTCCATTGTAGCATTTGTAATGTCGTCACCCAATAATATATCCGCTTCCGTAATGCTAATCCCCACAGCATGCAAATTCCTACCATAACCTATCGAGGCATTCCCCGTGGAATCTGTATATAAATACTGACGAAAGCCTTCATGCTTCTTGATCGAGTTGCGTAACTTGTCTGCTATCTCCGGGCTCATCTGTCGTACTCCATAATTTGGGATCACAAGGCATTCCACATTTGGTACACGAGTAATACATTGTAACAGAACCCATTACCACCATTCGTGCGCTGCAACATTTACTCATCGATATCGTCATTGGAAATCCCACAAATTACCGTCATCATCTCTGATCTCAAACTTATCACACCGCCTACACATATACGCACCCTTATAACGCTCACGCCACATATGCCCCGCTAACCAACACCAAATACGCCGTCCCAACATCATTGCTCCGCCACCCCCCGATCCAAACATTTCTGACATATATGCGACTCTGGAACAATAGATATCCCATCTTGATAATCATCTATCTCTTGCTGCGATGATAGTTTAACAAAGCTAACTCCGATCTCGTAATAAAATAACTCATCGCCACAACCTTCACATATCACGCAAATAGTTCTCCAATATCTTCACAGCAGCATCACATCCCGCCGCTACTTCCGCTGTATATCCATAACGATTTAACATCTCAATACATTCTTTTTGCAATTGCGACACAACCCCATAGCGAGACCTCTTCATTTCAACAAATAACCCGTGACGACTTTTTGTTGGCACCGGAATGAAAATGTCTGGCGCACCACTCATTAGCCCAGCCGCCTTTTGTGCAGCCCCACCCCTCAAAGAACGTCTCGCGCCATTTGGAATCGACATAATCGGCAACCCCATCTGCTTCACAATCCTCACAAACCTAACCTGCTCCATCTGTTCAGATTGCACCTCAGGCCTAATTGGAGCCTTCCTGGAGGGTTTTTTCGCCAAAGCGATAGAAGTACGCCCGTCAAACGACTTCTCGCCCTCAGGAGCGTATAGCGCCTTCCACGAGTCTAGGTATTTCTTGGTGATCGTTTTTCTTGGTTTCATTGACAGCATCCTTGCTGAATAGTTGTTTGACCGTATTTAAATATGCCAGACGTCCCTCGTCAGACATGTTGTTGAAACTTGCTTTACGTCTAGCCATTTAATTAATCTCAGGTAACAAAGAATTAATATAATCCAAAGCAGGATCGCGATCTAAGAAGGATTTTAATTTTTCTGCATCATATTTTGACGAACATAATTTTTTCATTGTTAGATGCTCAGGAATCTCTAGCTCAAAAGGCATAATAAATCCTTTCACCAAACTTGTTGGGTCAAGAGCTTCCTTCACCCTATCTAATAAAAATTGCTCACCATTGAATTTTTTAATCGACCAATATCGATCAAATCCTAAGTAAGCATAAAATTTCTCTTTCATTGTTTTTTCTCCAATTTTGGATATTAAATTTTGAACACCATGTTTCGCAATACTAAAAAAGGGTGGGACTGGTGGGACTAGCCATATATATAAAAAAAAATATATATTAATTATATACTTATATCTATATATCCAGTCCCACCCCTTTTGGGACTGGGTGGGACTGGTGGGACTGGGGTTCTATATTTAAGCAATCCCAGTCCCACAGTCCCACCCAGTCCCAAGCCCATTTGGGACTGGGAAATGGCTCTACCATGCGGTCTGCGGGGGCTAGTCCCACCAGTCCCACCCCCAGACACAATATAATAAAATGTAACTTTATTTGTACAGCTCCGGATCAACCAAAACTATCATATTGAGCTTCTTTGCTTGCCCTATAACTGCTTCTTTTATGACACCTTCTTCAATCATTTTGCCTCTAACGCGAAAATAAGTTGTCTTAGTATATCCGGCGCTAATAGCTTCTTTCCCCAAATCTGAAGAGATAAACATAGCGCCATTATTTGGATTTTTATCGCATTCCAAAAGAAGGTCTATCATCCATTTTCGAAGATTTTGTTCTACTGGAGATAGGGAAACGGTATTCAGTGCTGTATCAGCATTAAAATCTTCCAGTTTATCCAACCATGTCATTGCGGTTGCCGGTATTTTTTCCTGACTTTCAGGAGAAACGGTAATAAAAACTTCATCAATTTTATAAGCCAATGATTTGGTTTCTTTGCTTTTTAAATTGCCTTTTAAATCTGCAAACAGGATAACGCCTTCTTTAGTCGGATGACGTTGTATAAGCCAGCATGAGCGCGGAGAAGTCGTCCAGGCTCCACTACCTGATACTGAGTCAACCGCGCTAGACGCACCGTCTCCGCTACCCTTTTTGCGTAGATGTTTATTCATGATAATAGAAAGATTATATTTTTTAGCGAGATCATTTAAAGATGCAATAAAACGACATACGTTCGCATTAATGTGATCTTTCATTTCTCCCGTAAAATATTGGACTGGATCTATAATGATTAATTTTATTGGATTTCCTTGATTTTGAGCTTCTAATATAGTTTTTTCTAATAATTCCAAATGGGCATCAAGATCCAGTAATTTTTTGGGCTGACCTGATATTTTCATCATTTTAAGCAAATGAATTTTTTTTAAATCTGCATTTGCTGCAATTAATCTAGGGATAAGTTGATAATTAAAATCATCCTCTCCGGAAAGAATAATGACATTTCCTTGCGGGAATATACAGACAGATCCTCCCGCATTAAACGCATCACCAGTAGATGTTTTAGCAGCCATAAAAATTAATAATTGTGATTTTCCACTATTACCAAAACCAGCAAATAGGGTTGTGGTATCTAATGGAATAATGTTTTTCCAGAACCAAGGTTGAGGTTTTGGAGTAATCATGTCTGCCATAACAATTTCAATTTCTAAATTATTATCTTCATGATTGGAGTTTTTTTTAAAAGTGTTCATGTTTATTATTACATCATCCTTGTGCATAAATTATCCCTTATGATAAACCACCATTGGATTGATAAAGTTAATCGAGCGTACAATTTCGGCATTTCCTGCGTACAAACATAGTGCTAATTCTTCTACATAAGATTTTTCTGCATAACCGGTATCTATTATAAGTATATCGCATTCATTGACAGGCCAATGGTAGTCAATAGGTGGCAACCAGGGAGGAATTATCATAGTGCGCGTGGGATACATCTTAGAAAAAGCCTGTCCTTTCGCCCAAGCTTTATTACCAATAAATAAATAAATTGAATTGTTTGGAGAGTAACCAGATTTTTGTAAATCGTATAAAGGTTTTGAAAATGGAGGAATTTTGAATGTGCGCATTTTATCTATCCTAAGCATAATAGTTGATTGTGACCACAATTCCGCTATAATGCTCATTATCAGTGTGAGCAAACGATAGCGGAAAAGCAAACGGAACTTACCTCGAGAGCCTCTTGCTACAGAGGCTCAGCGAACCCACACTATACTCCTCAAATTCTAGTTTTACATCTACCCTCTTGTTAAATATATGATTAATTTTGTGCGACATTCCCCATAAACAATAATTTACACGCAATAAATTGCTCATACTTTTCTTGTTTGGTTATTGCAGCTTTGTAATATTCCATCAGTAACTCAAAATCTCGATAGAGTTTTTTGTCTGTCATAAACCATCCTTGGTTACTTAGTTATACAAACTTTACGACATGCTTCATATTACGTTTCTTAAGAGGCTCTGAACTTATCACGCCATGGCGATACATTTGATTAGCATGTGTTCGGCAAATCTGATGTTTCTTGACTTGAATGTCATTAACACATCCGGGAGCTATGCATTTATTTGGAGATTTCTTTTTCATTATTTAGCACCTATTGTTTTTGATATTGCAATGAACTATACTCTTGCATTAACAATATTGCAATAGGATCTATAATGGACTACACCAAGGATGATCTACTGCACGCACAAGCCATGATAGAAAGCATCATGCGTGACATTGCAATAGATAAGAACTTTGACCCATATGAACGACATTTACTGACAATCATATGCAAACTAGCAGGCAATAAAATACAGGAGCTTACCGATGGACGATAAAGTAATAGTTAAAGAAATCTACGATAACAATGGCCGCTATGTTGGTAATGTAGTGGGACGCAAAGACATGGTTGAGCGATTGAATAACCGTGATGTGTGTGAACAGTTGAAGCGTGACGAAGCTAGACAGAAGGATAGGCAGCGATGATTCTGAATGTACTAAAAGGCAAAATAGTTAAGTCAATGGTATTAAACGATGCAAAAGACCAAATGTTAATATCATGTGAAGATAAAGATTACACCGTCAATACAGAGGGTGATTGCTGCTCCACTTCATGGATAGAGCATTTCGATTTAATTCCTTCTGGTGCTTTGATAACCGATATCATTGCAAAAGAATGCGTTAACCTTAAAGAATGCGGTTATGACTCGGAGAAAGAAGAGTATCACGACGAAATAGACCAATATTTCTATGAGATTAAGACAGATAAAGGTGATTTCATGATTGAAATGCGCAATGAAAATAATGGTTATTATGGTGGTACATTATATGTTGAGGGGCATCGTTATGATTAATGATATGCAAGTAACAACAAACATCCCTATGTCGCAGCGTGAAGCTTATCAGCGTGGCCATGATACTGGTGTGAAAGCCGCAGACTTTGAAGTATGGAAACTAAAATCAGCACTAGAAATGAATGGCATGATGACTGATGAGCTATCAACATTATTGAAGTTATTACATGATGATATTAAAAAACTAATCACCAAGCAGGCCACCGATGAGTGACCGCCCTTTATACCTAATCGCAAGCGCATTGTTTTTCATAGGTGCTTTATACGCGATGTTTAAGCCATATGATACCGTATCAAAAGCTATCTTTAATATTCTTTGGTTTACAATATTACTGACAATGGGTTGGATAGCATTCTGGCGAGGATTTTAAAACGAAATATTATGGCAACACAAGGAACTCTGCAAATGACCGATGAGAATAAAAAATACATATCAACCTGTCCCAAATGCGAGGAAATGTATCCTACTATTGTGTTTACCTGTAACAATTGCCATACAGAAGTAGCTTATGCAAAAGGATATTCAATCATTACGCCTAACACATATTACTGTTATGAGTGCTGCAAAAAGAAAGAGGAATTAGTGTGGAAATACCAACAGGCTCCATTACCATATTAACAGAATAACCTACAGCGAGCCCAATAATCCTATTGGATTGAACTTATACCTAATAACAGATTAGAAACCCATAAAATCCTAATATTATAGGATTATTAACCAACAGCGAGACCAATATGACAAACAACGAATTTGATTACAATGGCGCAAGAACAGAAGGATTAAAGAGCGCACAAAATTCAATAAAAATGGTGAGAGAATTTCTGCGTGGATCGACATATTCGACAGACAGGCTTGTTAATATGATGCTTATGACAATTCAAGAAGAAATTGATGACTTGCATGATGACACTCGACAAATGTGCAGTAAAACAGAATAACCAACAGCGAGATCAATATGAAAGTTTACATACTAATAAATAAATATGATTCACAAAAAATTGAAGGTGTATTTAAAAATGAGGAGGATGCCGACCAAATGTGGGATAGCTTTGATCCACCTTATCAAGATGAATATACAATAGAAGAACATGATGTAATTAAATAACCAACAGCGAGAGCGATATGCCAGACAAATGCGAATGGTGTGATGGAAGAGGTTTATTAAGTTGCCCTACTAGCGACGGGTCAATGGAAGATATTAAATGTTCATGTTACACAGAAGACAAGGAATGAAAAAACACAAAATCGAGGACTTCAAGTGATAACCAAGTGTGTTCGATGCGATAATGAATTTCAAAATGCTGATCATCCACTAGCTCATTTTTTTAGTATTTGTGAAGAATGCAGAACAAAATCGCCAGAAACAATTGGAGATCAGCAAATATATCAATTTAGATTATTAAATAAGGACTTCAAGTGATGAACGACAAAGAAGCCGCCATATTAGTGCGCCGCATAGCCGAACCCACGTTCAAGTATTTAATGAAGCGCATACAAAAAGAAATACTAAACCATGATGACAATAAGGACTTACCTTTAAACATGTTCCTGAACATCATCACCGCCGCCATAGCTGAGAATGACGCCAATATATTGCGTTACCTGGAGGTATTTCACAAGATATCCACCAATAGGGAAATTGACTTTGATGCTTTAAAATTAGGGTTTATTTCACGTTTAGAGGATAACTTGAAGGTTCTGAAACGATGAATTTCTATCTAGGCGCATTACTCAGGGAATATACGCAAGATGGCTGGTTAGTCTATGTGAATTACAATATGCGCCCAGAAGTTAATGGTGACACCGTAATTACTTATCTCAACACTAAAACATTTATCCGTGACAAAGAACATTTATGGACATTAAAATAATATAATGTACAATTCGCACTTTCCAATTAACTAAAGGCTCCATAATGAATACTCGTGAATTGAAAGCACTTATTAAAGTTGAAGTTGAACGCCAAGTCCGACCATTGCAAAAGTACATTGATAAGTTAATCGCTGCTAAGGCTAAAGCTAAGGGCACGACAGTTAAACGTATGGGTAGACCGCCGAAGGCGACTCCTGTAGAATAATCATGTATCAACTCCTTATGTAAAAAGTATTAGGCCACTTTTATCCCCTTTTCGTGGCCTTTTTTTTAAAATTCGCTTTACTTTATAATCCCATAATATATAATTGCCGCTTAATCTTAGGGAGATTAATATGCAAGATTTTACTAACGCACATTTCATTTCACACGTTCTCGATAAACTCGGTTTTCACAAAATGTCTGACCATGCATTAGCTGCATCGCACCGCATGTTGGACTACTACGCCAGTTTTATATTCGTCATCGCCAGGCACAGAAACCTACCTGAAATAAATAACCTGATGGAGTGGGGTGGCTATGTTCATTCATAATTCCTGTGGTTCAGAAGTGGTTATTACGCAAAACAGGCACCAATATGGTGAGTACATGGGTGGTTATACTGAGACTTATAGAGAGTGTTCTAAATGCAGATGTATTTTACAGCAGCACGAATATATGCTTGCTCCGGAGCATGACTACAAAAACATGAGTGGTACAGATGTATGGGCCGCCATGGTTAATAACTTTTTAGGGAGAAGTTAAATGTTAGATTACGCATTGGCGGTAAATAAAGTTTGTGATACATGGTGGCAAAGAATGATTTATCAGTATAAAAAGCATTTTAGATTAAACCGTAAGTTCCCAGCTGAATGGCGTGAATTGATTGAGGAAAATATCGATGTCTAATTGTGTATTAATTATAGGCCATAGTGGTACTGGTAAAAGCACATCGTTACGAAATCTTCCTCCCGAGGAAACGTTCATTATTAACGTATTGGGCAAAGTGCTACCATTCAAGGGCGCTAACTCCAAATATACTGCTTTGTCTGATGACAGGCTTTCGGGTAATTACTTTTGCAGTGATAGTGCTGCGGTGATTATTAAGGTGGTTAAATTTATCAACGAACGCCGTCCAGATATTAAGAACCTGATTATCGATGACTTTACCTACAGTATTACCAATGAATATATGTCCAAGATTATGGTAAAGGGTTTCGAGAAGTACGCCGAATTAGGCCGTAATGCATGGCAGATAATGAATGACCTATCCCACTGTCGACCTGATTTATATTCGTTTGTGCTATCGCATTCCGATCAAGGTAGTGACGGCGTTATTAAATGTAAGACTATTGGCAAGCTGATTGATAACACGGTGTGCTTGGAAGGTATGGCTACCGTTGTATTGCATGCTTTATCAGTGGATGGTGAGTTTAAGTTTCTAACACAGAATGACGGGCAACATTTAGCTAAAACGCCAATGGATATGTTCAGAGATAAGTTAATACCAAATGATTTACAATTAGTTAAAGATGTTATGTTTAAATATTTCAATGAGGATATAGATTTATGAGATTCACCCCATTGTCAAAAACTCAATTCGCCATGTATGATTTTTACCAACAGAGAAAAAGAAAATATATAAATAATCATAAATTTATTAACAATTTGAAAAATAAATTTTATAGCAAAGTTCTTATACCAGAAAAAGAAGATGATTGTATGTTATGGATTGGAGCGGGGAAAAATAATGTAAATGGACATATGAGAATTAATAGGTCTAATATTCCGGCTTATCGAATATCGTATCAAATATTTAATGGTATTGTACCTGACAACTTAGAAGTGATGCATAAATGCGACAATCCGATGTGCGTTCGTCCCGATCATTTATCTTTAGGAACGCATAAAGATAATATGAATGATAGAAGAATTAAAAATAGAGATCCAATGAAAAAAAATGAAGTTTACAAACATCAATATCAAAAAATAACTGGAAAAGCACCTCATGTTAAGTTAACTTCTAATCAAGTTACAGAAATTAAATCATTAATCAAAGAAAAAGTTCCTCATTTAAAAATTGCTAAATTATTTAAAGTTGATGCGTCTACAATATCAAATATCAAAACTGAAAAAACATGGAGTCATATAGCATGAGTTTTACATATTCAAGAATGACCGAAGAAGAAGCAATCAAAGCACGTGAGTTTCCATTATTAGAGAAGGGAGTTTATAATTTTACTGTTATGGAAAGCAAGTTTAAACGTTCTCAAGCTGGAAATCCAATGATTGAGCTAAAGCTTCGTATTACACATGACGGCAAAGAGTTTAATGTATTTGATAACTTAATCAGTATGCCAAGCATGGAATGGAAAACTATCCATTTTTGCAGAGTAACCGGTCTAGAAATAGAATATGATAACCAACAATTTAATGAGCGTCTGGCCGCTGGAAAGCGTGGTAAATGCATGATTTCTCGCATAGAAGCTAAACCAAAAAATGATGGTTCGGGTGAATTCTATAAAGCAAAAAATGTAGTAGACGATTACGTGTCAACTGATACAATTGCACCGAGCAAAACAGAAGGTCAAGGCGCAGAATTCTTTAATGATTCTATTCCGTTTTAAGTTTATGGCGGCGGCATATGCTAAGCTCGTACCATGCGTTACGACCTTACTCCCTATATGACGCTGCCACCTGAGTTAGGTTAGATGCTGGATAACAAAGTTTAAACCCCTTTGCCAGTATCTAGCACCATTATGAGGATCATATGCGTTATTTAGTGTTAGTATTTTGTTTTGTTTCTGGTTTGGCGAATGCTGCTACCATAGATTGCTATTCTGGTAATAGGAACATTTATCACGGCGAACCTAAGAAGGTTTTAGTGAATGCTACGTTTATATTGGCGACATATGATGGTTATAACGATGTGATCTTTAATAAAGATTGTATCGTAAAAGAGCCTGCTTAAAGTTTATGATATCCGCACCCTTAAACCTTACTAACTGATGGTTTAGCCTTTTACTTACGGGGTGTGGGTGTCACCAGTGTTATGGCATCAATCGGGTTTTTTAACTCCAATCAGCGTTGGACAACTTCCTTTGACGATTGATGCCACCAAGCTTATGAGAACAGCAGCATACTGAAATGCTAATGGCGGCTAACTATAATGTCTCTGTCGTCGATTTAAGCCCATTATAGAAATCGGTGAAACTCCGATCTGTTCTCACTATAATCCAAGCCGCCATCTGAAAGGCGGCTGGCACACGTTAAAGAGACAAATGCCTGATTAGTATATCGCTAAGCCTTAACTTCACATACTGAAATTGTTGAAACCGATCTTGGATAGGCTATCGTATCTGTGTCGGTACCAGAACGATTTATATATCCTGTTCCGGAACCGTTTTGCATTACTTCAACACTATATGTCAAGGTGGATGTGGTAGCAGGCGTATCCAACCATTCCATGACCAATGTTGATAAACTAGCAGCGCCAAAATAGGAATCAGCCGCTGTTATAGAAATCCTGCTTCCCGCCGTCGTTCCGAGCGCAATATCAGTGATACCGTTATTCAATTTATAATAAGCATTTGTTGTACCATCTGACCCTACTGATATAACAGCTCTTACCAATATTTTATTAGAAGCCGAGGTTGGAGTGATAGAAACTTGCAATCCAGAAACAATAGTGAAGCTTAATGTGGTGAATGAAACCGCTGTTGTTAATTGGGTTTGGTTAAAATTAAACATTGTTCCTGAAGGTAGGTTAGCCGCTGGCATCTGACCCAACAATGTATAAACTTGCGATGTGGTAAGATCTGCCGAATTAGCTGGACTACCTGTATTGTTACCTTTTAAAGTATCTGCTGGCATTTGTGCTAAGAGCGCATTTGTAACACCATTTGTTGCAATGGCTATCGTCCCAGAACTTGTAATCGTTCCACCGCTTAATCCTGTCCCTGCTGTAATCGATGTTACTGTTCCAGAAGAACCAAACTGTACGAATGTAATTGCTGTGGTTCCGATGGTAACCATGGTCGTGGAATTGTACCAGCCGGTATTACCATTAGCCGTTCCTGCTGTTACTGGAATGACGCCAGTGCTGTTGATGTCTGCTGGTGTGTCATAATCTGTAGCTCGAGTTAAAATCCAGTTAGTCGATAATGAGCCTACATTAGTAACTGTGTAAACACCATTCTGGAAAGTGGATGACTGATTTTTAATTAATACTCTTTGGCCAACGGTTGGTGACTGGCCATCCAATCCAAATACAACTTGTGATCCCGCATTCGTAAGTGTTGCGCCAACTCCTGCTGAACCGTTACTGTAAGTAACGGTTAATGCGCCAGTACTAGCCGCTACGACTGGAATTCCTCCTCCAGTAGCAATATTATCAACGTAATTTTTAGTAGCTGCATCTGTAGATAATGTTGGATCAGCAACATTATTGATTTGGAAACCACCTAGATTTAATGCACCAGACAGGGTTCCACCAGCTAATGGAAGAAAAGATAATTGCGCATTAAATAAAGTCACTAATTGAGCATTTGTTCCTCGGTAGGTTGTCCCACCCTGAACATATGGTGCTATATCCGACAACTGTGCTGATGTTAACGGTGGCAATGCTGAGATTTTTATAGTAGCCATTTATTATACCCCTATGCTGGTTCAACTATAAAATAAGCAACGACACTAGTATCCAAAGCACTCGTTGACGTTATTGTAAAGGATGTCCCGGCTATCCTCGAAGCTACATATGGAGAACCCACGGTACCGCCAGGACTTTGAATTGTTAATTGAATTCTGCTATTGGCAGTTGTAGAGGTATTCGCTACAGTAACCGTTCCACCAACCAAAGTTGCGATCCCTTGCTTAGCATTAGATCCTTCCGCTATTTTCAGGCCAGATCCAATTGTAGAAATTGATAATGATCCGCCCCAGAAGTAATACCCACCTGCAAAAGTACAAGCAAATTGATTGACTGCACTATCGGTGTTATTGGTGCCAGTACTATCAGTAAATACAAATGATCCTGCGTGTGTTTGGGTTGCCGCATTACCAATTGCAACACCATATGCACTTTGGGTTAAACATCCATTCCCAAATGCAAAACTATTACTTGCCGCATATCCTGTTCTTGTATTATTGCTACCAAAGGCAAAGCTATTGGCACCATGAGAATCTGATTGATGACCAAACGCAAATGATTCTGCACCATCAGCAATAGCCTGATAGCCAAATGCAAAACTATAATCATTACCACTGCCGCCAGCCGATGCGCCATTACCTTGCGCAAAACAAGCTATACCGAGAGATGATGTAGAGTTTTCACCATATGCTAATGAGTAATTACCAGAAGCTACTGAGGTTCCATCTCCACCTAGTGCTGAATGTGTCCCAGATCCTGCTGTCCATGGACTTGATCCACTAAAGGCAGTTTTTAAACTAGCGCCAGTAATTGCGCCATCGGTAGTTCCCCCGACTGCGGTATAATACAAATCTGTATTTCCAACTACTGTAATAGGATTCGCAGCATAAACTTGCGCTAAATTCATATTTGTCGGCATTTAAAAGTTACTCCATTAACAGGAAATCAGCGCCAGTTTCTAAAAGCAGGATTCCGCCACTCATCAACAAAAATGCATCGTTAACAACTGGCGTAGTTGGAACTCCAGTTGAATATATGATTTGTGTGACAAACCCTGATCCATAACAATTCATATAACCCCCTAAAAAAGGGCGCTATTAACGCCCTTCGTTTTTAACTTTGAACAAATACAATATTGTTTGCGCCAGAAACTACAGGTACGCCAATTGCTGCTGGCAACGGCTCAACTACAACCCAAATGCTTCCCGCGTAGGTTGTACCAGCTCCAACTGGACAATACTGGCCAAGTTTGATTTGTTCTACGCACTGGAAGTCACCACGGCGTTGCAGAATGGCAGCTACACCGGTAGCACCTGCTTGTGTGCATTGGTAGATACCATTTTGATAGCCAGCTGTTTGACCAGCAAATAAAATATAATCATTTAAGTTTACAGCAACGCTGTCGATTGTTAATGCACCGGTAGCATATGTAAATGTAGCGCCTACACCGCTATTGGTTGGGCCATTAAAATAAGTACCTGATTGATTTGAATTCGCCACCAATCGGACTGAACCTAATTGCTTAAATGTATTAATAGCATTGATATTAGACATTATTTAAATCTCCATAAAATAAAGTAAATTTCCGTATTAACTTCCCCACACCAATGAAGTTGCGGTTGTTCCAGAAGAATTGACTACGATTGAATAAATTGGGTGCCATACACCAGCAGCCAATCCGACTAGTACTTGAGTGGTACCATCCCACTTGATATACGAAACATTTCCAGTGCCACCAACATATAACCATCTAGCAAATTCTGCATTTCCGCTAGCGCCATATGGCGTATCTAAGGTTACACTTCCTGTTCTAGCAACACCCGCCATTACCCGTGTAGGCCCTGTGAAACCATAGGGATCTAGTGCAGGAATATTAAACGTCTGTAACGCCATAAGATAAACTCCTTGTAAATAAAACTTCCTAAAACCCTAATCATTAGAGTTTTTACAAATATTAAAGCTTGAAGAATGCATTCATAAATGTCACTGGTGGCATATTACCATCAGCCGCACCTTGGGTATTTAATATACCACCACCTGCCGGTGTTATGGTCAATGTTGCTGTAGATCCACCAGATTGTTGCACTAACTGACCTAACGCTCCCGCCGCAACACCACCAACCGTATTATTTAGTGGAACTGTAGATCCGGCGTGATTATGACTTGGCATACCAGCAATGGTAATAACTTCAGATCCAATATTCTCACCCAGCGTACGTGCCGTTAATCCCGCGCCGCTGCCCGCTGTCGCTAATATACGACCCAATGCTTTAGTTAAACCTATTCTATTGTTTGCAGCAAAGTCTGCAACTGCACTTGCCCCAACCGCGCTAATGGGAACGCCAGAACTTGTATAAAGCTGAGCATAACCCGTTCCACCCGCATTTGTTCCATTGGTTTGAGATGTGACTGCATTCCACAATAGGTTGTACAATGGAAATGTATCTCTGTCAGCTCTCGTAGATGCAGATGATCCTGTCGCTACATTAGACCCTGAACTACCAATTGATCCATCATTAGCTGGCACCCAACCAAATGGCGAGAAACTATTTAGTGACGTTCTAATATCACCAGTTCTAAATTCATTGCAGATAGCCTCTGCGGTATCATTGCTGGTGAAATCATTACTTGGAACAGCAGTTCCGATATATAAAGTTGGCTTAGTAATATCAATGCTGCAAGTTGAATCCAGTGGCAAACCTATTTCTAAAAATAAACCATCATTACCACAAGCACCCAATGTCTGACCAAATGCACTTGGAACGGTAAACGATAACGGGAGAGCTTGCCATGATCCATCAGCAACCAATCCAGTTGGTGTTAAACTTGCAGGCGCTGTTTGATCAACACTACCACCACCATCACCATAGAATTGCCTTAAAAATGGTGTCAAAGTTGCTGTTCCAGAATTCCATCTATAATAAATAGTACCAGTTAAAGTCTGCCCACTTAAATTCTGAGCGCCACCCGTTATGGGAAACTGGATATATTTATAAAGTTCTCCAGAGCCTGATCCAGAACATGAGTAATTTAAATAATAAACTGGAGCAGGAAGACCTACAGTTAAAGTAGATCCCAATGGGAATTGATAGAACTGCAATGTATCTGTAGCAGACAGATTATTTTTAATAAAACAAATGTCCGAAGCAGCTGGACCATTCGGATTTGTACTAGCTGCAAATGCAGATAGCCCCGCGTGCGCGCCTGGTGCTAAAGTGACTAATTGCGCTGTTGTAATAACAGGAGGAGCAGCTGGTGGAATTACATCTGTTCCAGCATGTCTGTAAAATGTATTGTTATGTATTAAATTCTCAACATAGGTAACTTCAGTAATTGGCGCACTTCCTCCGCCACCACCTGTTACAGATGTTCCATAAACATCAACACTCCATATAGTATTCCCATATGAATCTGTTACAAAAACATAATAATTTGTCGCGCTATCCCAATATATTGGACCCAATGGCAAAGAACCATTTAATCCTAATTGTATAACAAGACCCAATGATCCTGGACCCGTCACCGTTGGGTAAACATTATTTTCTGCCGTGTCCTGATAAACAGGAGCATATACTCCAGGCTGTTGCGATAATCGCGTTCCTAAGAATCCACCACCTAATGCTTCTCCATTCTGGTTTACAAAGTTCCAGATTGGATCTGGCAAGATGACTGCTGATGGTGTTGTCATTATTGTTTTCCTTGTTCAGAATTATACATTCCTTCGGCAACTGGTCCAGCAAATGGATTTAATGTGCCTCTTATTTTATCAGATAATCCCAGTCTTTTAGGATTAGTTAGAGCGTTTGTTAATGCTTTTTGTCCAAATTTAGTTTGTGCTATTGCATTTCCAATCGGTCTTATTGCATTGCCGCCTAAGAAACTTAACCCACCAGTAATAGCATTTGGTACCAAACTCATACCATGTGTCGCTATCGCTGTTCCGGTTCCGATCAATCCAGTAACTAAATTCCTACCAAATCCTTTAGCTATGTTAGATTTTAATGCGTTTGGACTGTCTCTTAATATTTTATTCAATGAATCAACTTTCGAGCGTTCAGCATTTGAGAACAAATATTCTCGTTGCTTCTGACTGAGATTGTTATATTTCTTTAAAAATTCTTTTGGTTCTGCAGAATTATCAAAATAATGACTGCGCAATGTTTTTTTGCCGAAATCTTCATCACCAACCATTTTGCTAAATTGTTGCATTTTTCCAATATCTTCTCCGCCTTTTGGCACGTAATCCTTTATAAAAGATGCTTTATCAAAGTTAGGATTATTATTCTTTATCAAATTAGAAAATGTTGATGTAGCATTCTTTCCTTTTGGAGTTACCACCTGATGGAATGTTTGATTCTTAGCTTGTGTTGCAGAATTAGCGTTATCAAATGTACTTTTTACTGTATCCGACAAATTATTATTTTCTAGATTTTTTGCAACGTCACCTTTTGATAATTTTATTGCTCTAGATACAACATCAGTCGGTAATTTAGCACCTCCAATGCTATCTCTATAATACTCATTCAATCCTTGATGATGTTTTAATGCACCTTCAAATGAACTTGGCGCAGCATCCAGTAAATTATGAACAAATTGCAATGATGCAATATGCTTATCAGAACTCGGATTAACTTTTAATTTATCAGTCAATTCCTGGCGCATTTTCTCAAGGCCATTCATATAGCCTTCATTATTGTAATTAATACCAGGAGTCGTATCGGCTATGGAAGCATAGCCTTTTGCTACATTCCATTTATTATTTTCATCTGCTGCTGCGGTATCATGAACTGCTTTCGCTTTATCAAATGCATGTTCGCCAGCTGTTTTCTGGGCAACTTCAGGCAATGCATTTGGCGCAGACATTACAGCGTTTTTATCGCTTACAATATCGCCAACACCTTTTGCAAATGATGGCGCTGCTAAACTTTTAATATAGTTTTTCCCGGCTTGTAATCCTTTGCCAAGTAATGCTCCACCGCCTTCCAATAATGCATTGCCGCCAAAATTCATTCCTGCGTTTTCTAATAGGCTATTCTTATTATTTGGGTCCAGTTCAGAAAATCCAGTTCCAGCCGAACCTTGAATAGCTGTTCTTCCAAGGCTATTTAATAATCCTGCTCCGGCGGAAATCCCCATTAATGGAGCTGTCATCGCAAGCTGAGTTGTTACTGGGTGATGTTTAATATTTTCAACACCACCAAATTGCAAGGCAGAGCTAGGAGAATACATAGAGGGAAATTCATTTTTGAACTTCTTTGATTCTTCTTCGTAATTTATATCAGGTTTTTTTTTGTTAGATTTAGAGTACCGATTGTCAAATTCATCTTGAGATGGCAAAGAAAACCCCTGTGATTCACTATTAACATCAGTTGGGAATCTTTTATCAAATTCATCTTGAGATGGTAGAGAAAAATCAGCCATTATTTTTTCCCTTTTGGTAATGCTGCTCTTATCTGCTGTTGTATTTCTGGACTATATGAATCAACTGCATTCCAGAATTCATCATTATTATTTGATGGGTCAAATTTCTGTGATAAAAACCCTTTCACATCAAATTTATTAGATGGTGCATCTACTTCTTGTCCAGATTTAAATTTAGCTATATTTTCTGGACTTAAAAATTCTTTGTATTTATTTGCATTAATTGGTTTTTGTGTTTTCACATCAAAGAACGGATAATCTGTATTATATTGGCTGTACGCTTGCTCAAGTTGAGGTGCAGTTAATCCAGCTGCTTTAAGTTTATTGTATATTGGCAAGAATTCTTGTTGTCTTTTTGCTACACCTTCGCCATAAGCAATCATTCTTTCCATGCCTTCTTTCGTCAAAGTAACATCGGGTTTTAATGTCTGCGCAACATCTAAATTAACAGCAGCACCATGTCCACCATTGACATAAGGTGCGATTGCATTTCTTAATTGCGCCACAGCACCATTTGCTACTTCACGATTTGGATCATCAGTGGCCCAGTGTGGAATTAATCCACCGCGCGGACCTTTCACCCAATTTGGAACTTTAGCGATAGCGTCTCTAAGAATCTCGCTATTCTTTTGGATAATAGGCGCATTTCTAGAAAGTGATTGCGCAGTTGTAAACTGATCAGCTGATTGAGCTACTTCTGCTTCAGCTTCTTTTTGTTGTTTTGCTCCCTGAGCAGACGCATTATTTTTCCATATATTATATTCACCAGGATTTTGCAATTCCTGCTGGCGCCCACCGTTAACAAATCCTTTGCTATCTAAATATGGCTGACTGTTTGGGCTGTTCACACTAGATCCTGAACCTCCGGCTTGCTCATTCGGAGACATATCACCAGATGGCGTTGCGCTAATTGCGTTTCTATTTGGTTGCCCCGTATCTTGTTGAGTTGGTGTATTATTGATTGCATTATTAGGAGTCGATGATTTACCACTTGAGCCTTGAAATACGCTCTTTAATGCATTTCCAATTGTGCTGAACATGTCTGGAGACTGTTGTTGAGGCTGTGGAAGATTTGGCTGTGACGCAGCAGGGTTGTTGCTAGCAATTGGACGTATAGCATTTAGATAGGCTTGCTCACCAGCAGCGGAACCATATAGCGCATTAGGTGATATTAAATGCTGAATTTTAGCTTCAGTTTCGCGTGGATAGAATTGATTTTGTAATTCAGCCTTGCGATTCTCCAATCCAGCTTTGGATATTGCATTGTAATTCGTAAACAACCGACCACCGGGTCCGGTATCAGACACTACACTAGGTAAAGGAATTGCGCCAAATATTGCCATAATTTACCCCATGAAGAAACTAGCTAGACCTGGAAGCATATGCCCAAATCCACCCAATATATTTGATTGATCTTGCTGTTGGCCTGCGCGCTGACCATAACCAAATCCAGCCATGTTTTCGCCGCCAGTATTGTATAAGTTGCTCAGTGAGTTTGCCGCACCTTGGCCGCCCTGGATCAATGCTTGCTGTCCTGCGCCATAATTGGAATTAATACCCAGCACGTTACCCAGCCAGTTTTGCATATCCGATGACGAGATGCCTTGCGCGTTTTGTTGAGCTTGCAACTGCATGGGGGTACTTCCCAATAGACCATTAGCTGATCCTTGGTTTTGCAGAGAGCGCATACCTTGTTGTTGCTGATATTTAGCCCATGGAGATTCTTGATAACCACCCATTAGATGATTGATAAATGCGGATGGATCTTGCTGGCCTTGAAGCCAGTTTTGATAATTTCCTAATGCTTGCTGACCCGCTTGCGCATAAGGCTGCTGAGCATTAGCTGCTTTGTCGAAATACGGTTGATAGGCTTCTTGTCCTTTCTCGTAAGGTGAACCGGAGTCGCCAGTCAAACCACCAAAGAATTGGGCGAATCCGTTTCCAAATTCATTTCCCATACCGCCGTAACCCTGGCCGCCAACGTTGGCTCCATTGTAATTTCGAGATCCGCCGAAATTCATATCCGCCATAATAATATCCTTTTATTGCGTTAATTTTAGCACTTAATTTGGGCTAGCGTCATCTATCAATTATCGCGCACGCCTTGCGTAAATTCCGCCACACGCTGTGCTTGAGTTAGCTGTTTGTAAATATCCTGTAATATAAACTGTGGTAGTTGCAGCTATGCTAATTCTTCTCATTGGGACAGTAATTCCAGATCCCGACCCCACTGTTGCAGTAATTGCAGTGTATAATGATGCATCAGGAAAGGTTGCCGAGGTGGTCGATATCCATCCGAGAATTATTGACGTGCCTGCGCCAACCGTATCATAAGTTATGTTTCCCCAAACATCCCAATCACCAGCGGTTAACGATATACTTGTTAGGTCGTGAGCTAAGCCACCCGAAAAAGTAACATGCGAAGCAGAAGCTATGACGCTAGAAATAAACTCCCCAATATAACCACCGGGAGCATTATTATTCGTGCTGGTTCCTTGCGCCAAAACGCCGCCAGTACCTTTGCCCGTTAATTGCAATTGAATATTTGTGTCAGTTCCACTCGCGGAAAGGAAAGGAGTATTTCCCGTAGTATTATTTGAAACCCCTATATAATTTACTGCGCTTACGACATAACTAAATGTGAATGCCAGCGCACCCGTGCTGCTCGCGACGCCGGTGGGAGCTTGCAAAGTGCCATTTAATCCTGTCATAGAAGTTATATTGGAATTTGCGCCTGCATTCGCAATATTAGTATTTTCTATTTGGTTTTGTGTGGTCATGAATTATTGATCCTAATCTAATATCCATTTTCGTTTATTGGTTTCAGGATCAATGATCCACTTTTTTCCTTTTGTTCGCAGGCTATTTGCCTCTCTAACTTCTTTTCTTTGTGAAACTTCTTGCAAAATATTTTTTAATTTTTCTCTATGCTCATCACTTACTTTTCTACCTTTTAACGGGCTAACCCCAAATCTTTTATATGTTTTTCCAGAATTCCATGATGGCTTGCCTGTTTTTTTTCCTTTATTGGGGCTTTCTTTTCCTTTCATTAATGCACTCATTTGAGCTTTTCGTACTTCGCTGAGCTTTTTCCCTTTTTTGGAATCTCCCATATTTGCATTCCATTCTGGCGTATGGATAATTAACTTTAATGAAGCACTACATTTTGCCTTATGCTCAGCTGTTAACTTTTTACCTTTAAAATGAATTTTATTATGACATCCTCTGCATAATGTCAGTCCATTGCTGATTTCGTATCGTAAACTTTCATCTTTATCCCATTCTATAATATGATGAGAGCATAAATTTTTATCGCTTTCACAATGCCGACATTTATAGTTGTCTCTTTTTAAAACCTCACTTTTCCAATAACGTCCATCTTTGTTATTTCTTCCCTTTGTCATAATAATCTCCATTAAAGAGATTATTTTATCATTTAATCAACTGCTATTACAGGTCATTATACTTTAGTAAGACCACTACTCACGACATCCGACATTCCCCATATCGAATTAGCCACCAAACAAGTTATTAAACAGCTATCACCAGCATTGGTTGACGCCCAGGAACCGGCGCTAGAAGAAGCTTGATTGCCAAATTGAATAGTCTGACTTGTGTTGGCGGTGGCGACCCAACCTTGGCCTGTTGATAATCCATTTAATCTAATTGCATCACCTATTGCGGCTGTTGCAGGAAGTGTGACTACACATGGCGCGCTTACGTCAGCAATTATATATCCATGTGAAACGGCAGCAGCGAGCGTCGCTCCAGTTATGGTGCTCCAGGTTAGCGCACCGCCGGTTGCATTAATTGTAATAGCGCCCGATGCACTGGTAATACTAACACCCGTGCCTGCGGTTAATGCCGCAGCAGACGGATCGCTAGCAGTAGTACCAATTAATAATTGGCCTGCACCCAAGACAATTGGAACCATTGGGCTCGAACCTTCGGCAATCAGAATGCCATGAGCTGTAGGACTTGCAACACCTGTACCACCTATTGCAGCGGAAAAGGGCTGGCTACTATTTATTTGATTATTTGTACTCATTTTATACAGCTCCTAGATAAACACTCATTCAATACCAGATTCTTTTATTTGTTTCTGGATCTATTTTCCATTTCTTGCCTTTTAATCTAATTTTATTAGCTTCAATATTTTCTGGTGTTCTAGCTTCTAATAATGCTGCTTTATGAGATTCGCTTAATTTTCTTCCCAGCTTGGCATCCCTTAATTTTTTCTTATGCTCATCAGTAAATTTTATACCTTTTTTAGAAGCGCTTATTTTTCTATTTCTTTCTATAGTATAAATTTGGTTTTTATGAGCAAAACTCATTTTCTTTTTTGTTTCTTCGCTAGCTTTTTTTCCTAGCTTTGCTTCACGCATTTTTTCTTTTGTTTCTTCGTTAAAACACCCTTTTTGTCCTTTATTCCAAGCTTTCATTCCTTTTAATTTTTCACTTAATTTTTTCTTTGTTTCCTCGCTTAATGGAATTCCTTTAAGCTTACTTTCTTTACCAATATGATGATGCTTATTGTGACAAGAAGTACATAATGTTAATCCATTATTCACTTCATATCGCAAATCTTCGTTCTTATCCCATTCTATAATATGATGAGCATGAATTTTCCTTCCTACAATTTTACAGCGCTGACATATATTCTTATCTCTTTCAAGAACAGCGTTTCTCCAGTTATGATAATTGCTATTGTTTGGTCTAGTTGAATGTTTCATATAATCTCCAATTAAGGAGGTGAATTTATCATATTGTTAACCGTCAAACTACTTGTGGATTGCTATTAATCGAAGTCACAGACCAAACAGTATTAGCCACTATTCCTTTCACAGTAATGTTTGAATATTGAATATCAGAATTTATCGAGCCTGCAATGCTAGTACTTACCGAACCGAATTCGATGTTTTGTCCGCTGTTACAAACCAATGACCAGCCACCCGCACCTAATCCCATAATTTCAACAAAATCCCCGGCGGAGAATGTTGCTGGCAAAACTACACTAACCGGTGTCACTGTGCGATTAGTAATATAACCATTATTGGCTGCAGCATTCACCGAAACAGCAGTAATCGTTGTCCAAGTAACTCCTGATCCAGAAGCTGAAATGGTTATTGCTCCAGATGCATTTGAAATACTAATACCTGCACCAGGTATTAAATTTCCCGCCACTGGATCAGCCCCAGTAGATCCTATTAATAATTGTCCGTCAGT
>Ga0302277_1000363_pt1 | contig 35963 bp, 24 predicted proteins | sample III_Bog_N3_1_FD_198759 | JGI IMG/M metagenome (GOLD analysis project Ga0302277, IMG submission 198759) | Peat permafrost microbial communities from Stordalen Mire near Abisko, Sweden - III_Bog_N3_1 | ecosystem: Environmental > Terrestrial > Soil > Wetlands > Peat | place: Sweden: Abisko... | reverse complement strand
CCCATGAATGATGATGTTTTTGATGCCTTACAAACGACCAAAGAGCTAGCTCAAACAAATCATGTAATTGAATTTAACGGGAAGCCCTTGCAGTCCATTAAAAAGGCTTTTCGGGATTTGTGTAAGGCTTGTAGGATTAAAGCTTCTCCCCACGTTCTAAGACACACAGCAGCAACATGGTTAGTGATGGATGGCATTCCTTTGGCTGAGGTTGCAAGGTTACTTGGCGATAGCGAGAAGACAGTGGAAAGAGTCTATGGCAAGCATGCGCCAGATTATCTACGTCGAGCAGTCAATTCGCTCAATATTCATCGCAACAAAGCCAAAATCCTACAGCTGTAGGATAATATTGTTATTTTATAACAACTCGATGATCTCTAACTCTTTGAAAAAATTGGTGGGCGCGACAGGGATTGAACCTGTGACCCCTACCATGTCAAGGTAGTGCTCTCCCGCTGAGCTACGCGCCCACAACATGTTTAAAGATGTGGATTGGGGCATTTAGCATTAGTTTCCATTGGAAGCAACCCACCCGTTAGCCCTTTGATGAAAATATCTCTCCAACGCGCTCAAAATAGTTAAAAAGCTATTTTACGAGAAGATCACTCACTCTTAAAATATAGAGGGAGGCAATAAGCCCTGGGAACAAAAAGGGGGCAAGATATAACGATCACTTTTCGTCGTGCCAGACGCAGATACATGACTTTAACGATGCCAAGACTTAGGGCAAAAATCCACGCGTAAAACACAGGTATAACATCAAAACAAGATACGGCCAGCATGGTCCATTTTGCATCTCCCATGGAGAGAATATCTTCGCCCAAAAGACGGAACCAAAATTCATTAACCGCCCAAATCACAAAGCCAGAAACAATCGCTATCATTAAATGATGGGAAGCAACAGGCCAAGACACATACATGCCTTGGATCGCTGTTATGGCAAACAACCCTAGAAAAATAAGAGGATCCGGAACTGTCTCGGTCAAAGCATCAACCGTCGATGCCGCCCCCAAAATAAGCAGAACAACGAGAGAGGCCCAAACAGCTTGTTCAGGCAAGCTTGTTGTTGCTTGAGTGACAAATTGCAGGGCCGCACCCCAAACATAGCCATAAAGAGGAAGATTAGACATGGACCAATCAGAGTTAATAACATTTATATCAAACAGTTAAGCTTTATAGTGGCTAAAGTAAACGGCAAACGCGATTGGACAAAACAAGAGACTTCCGTTATTTAAGCCATGACCGCTTTGGATCGAGATGTTTCCTACATGTCGTTCAGAACAGGTACGAATGGAATTGCCTTTATATTCTCATCTAAAAATCCATACCTTAAGGAGCCTAGGTTATGAAATTATCGCGTCGTGTTCGAGAAATTCTTGATTGGTATGAAGGTGAAACACCGGGTACAAAAGCCAATTTGGCACGTATCCTTATGTCGGGTCGCTTAAGTGGAACCGGCCGTGTTGTCATTCTACCCGTCGATCAAGGCTTTGAACATGGGCCCGCGCGTAGTTTTGCGGTTAATCCTCCGGCTTACGACCCTCATTATCACTATCAGATAGCGATTGATGCAGGCCTTAACGCTTATGCAGCCCCACTCGGCTTTCTTGCTGCCGGAGCTGATACTTTTGCTGGCGCCATACCGACGATTCTAAAATTAAATAGCGCCAATAGCCTATCACGCCAGAAAGAAGGTGCCGATCAAGCTGTGACAGCTAGCATTGACGATGCTCTTCGTTTGGGTTGCTCTGCCGTTGGTTTTACTATTTATCCATCCTCCGACGTAATGTATGACCAGTACGAAGAAATTCGTGAGTTAGCACGTGAAGCTAAGTCTAAAGGGCTCGCTGTGGTTATTTGGTCATACCCCCGTGGTGGTGATTTATCAAAAGAAGGTGAATTGGCCGTTGATGTCATTGCTTATGCTGCGCATATGGCTGCTTTGTTGGGAGCCAATATCATTAAAGTGAAACTCCCCTCAGCTCATCTCGAAAATAAGGAAGCCAAAAAAGTATACGAAGATAAAAAAATTCCCATTGCTACGCTTGAGGAGCGCGTTAAGCACATTATGCAATGTTGCTTTAATAACCGACGCCTTGTCGTGTTCTCAGGCGGGGCTGCTAAAGGCGAAGACAGCATCTTTGATGATGCACACGCCATTCATGCAGGTGGAGGTAATGGATCCATTATTGGCCGCAATTGTTTCCAACGTCCTCGTGAAGAAGCCCTTAAGCTCTTGGATGAATTGATCGAGATTTATAAAGGTAAGGCCTAACATTCCTAAGAAAACGTGGGGGTAGATCGTACTCAATGAAGGTTATATCACCACGTCTTATTTTGTTAGCCGATTTAGCTGGCACCTTTGTGTTTGCCCTCGAAGGGGCGCTTATTGCCATTCAGAACCATTTTGATCTTCTTGGCGTTATGGTTCTAGCCTTTACGGTCGCGCTTGGCGGCGGAGTTATTCGCGATGTTCTCATAGGTGCTCATCCGCCGAATGCTATTCGGGATTGGCGTTATGCAGTCGTTGCGTTTGCAGCCGGTATGCTTGTTTTCTTTCTATATATACCTTTATCTGCCTTTCCCAATCCTCTCTTGATTACATTGGATGCGGCAGGCTTGTCCCTATTTGCTGTCTCCGGAACTGAAAAATCAATTGCCTATAAGATTCATCCCTTTATTGCCGTTCTTATGGGAACCATCACAGGTGTCGGGGGTGGTATTTTACGCGACATTTTTTTAGCACAAGTTCCGGCTATTTTCCGCACTGATATTTACGCAACAGCGGCTCTGATCGGAGCGACCGCTATGGTCCTTGGACAATCTTTCGGATTACCACGACGTGTCATGGCTCTTAGCGGCGGCGTTCTTTGTTTTACAATTCGTCTTCTTGCTGTTTACTATCATTGGCATCTGCCAACAGCCTTCTAACTTGGAATTTAGATTCCAAGCTTAGACCAAAATTGCTTTGCCATAAATCGGTCTTCCATCCGTTCTTCAAGTGTGTCGAGATGGACAAATCCCCCAGGCGAGGTCACGTTAATCTCCGTCAAATAATCACCAATCACATCAAGCCCCACCCAGAACAACCCATGCTCCTGCAAGAGCGGTTTTAATGCTGAACAAATGTCGTGATCACGTACCGTTACATCACATCGTTCAAAGGGAGCTCCGGTACGCGTACTGCTCCGAATATCGTTCTTAAGAGGCATGCGACGGAACGCCCCCATCACCTCTCCACCAAGCAATATAATACGTTTGTCTCCCAGTGATGCGATCGGTAAAAACTTTTGAATAATCCATTGTTCATTATTTAAAGCGGACATCGATTCAAGAAGCGAGGGTAAATTATCGTCATCAGGCGGGATATGGAAAACACCCCGACTGCCGTAGCTATAAAGGGGTTTAACGATCACATCATGATGCTTATCACGAAAAGCATAGATCGCATCGACATCACGTGTAATAAGCGTAGGTGGTAAAAATTCTGGTAAATAGGATGTGAGCAATTTCTCGGGTGCATTACGCACCCCTATTGGATCATTAATTATTCGCACTTGATGGCGCAGGTGTTCAAGAATATGAGTGGCGGTAATATAAGCTAAATCAAAGGGTGGGTCTTGTCGCATCATCAAGATGTCAAATACGGATAGATCAACAATCTTTTCCTCACCCAATGACCACGGTATTGCTGCCGCAGCATCAAAATGTAAACGATGCCCTTTAGCTGTAATACGCCGTGTCCCTTCTTCAAAGTCCATACGTAAATGTTGCGGTTGATAATGGAATAACTCATCACCACGAAGAGCCGCTACCTGAGCAATATAAAGTGTACTATCCCTCGGTATGTTGAGTTTCTCTAAAGCATCCATTTGAAAAGCAATGCGACGTGACATTTATTCCTCTATCTGTGCTCTTGGCCATTTCAAAGCTCAAGAGTATGGAAAGTTAACGTGTTAATGCAAGGGCTTGTTTATAAACATCCCCTTTCTTAAGACCCGTCATCTCGGTTATGGCTGCAACAGCATCGCGCAAGCTACTTGTCTTAAGCTGTTCCTTTAGCAAAGCTTCCACATCATGGTTTTTTAAAAGTACCTCATGACGAGGAGATAAGATAATAACAATTTCTCCTTTGGGAGAATTCTCTGAATAATATCGGACTAATTCAAGCAAGGAACCACGACGCGTTTCCTCATAAAGTTTTGTGAGTTCGCGTGCAATAACCGCCTGACATTCGCCCCCAAAGATAGCCACCATATCCTCAAGACTTGCAGCCAATCGTTGCGGTGCTTCGTAAAAAATCAGGGTTGCAGAAGGAAGCTGAAGTTCTTTAAGAGCATTCTGACGGGCTGCCTTTTTCGCGGGCAGAAAACCCACAAAAAGAAAACGATCTGTCGGTAATCCGGACCCTGCCAACGCTGTCAACGCCGCATTGGCTCCCGGAATAACTGTCACCTCATATCCCTCTTCCCGACACATGCGGACAAGTTTATATCCTGGATCCGCAATAAGGGGCATCCCGGCATCACTGACAAGGGCAATCGCCTCCCCCGCTTCTAAATACTTTATAAGAGTGAGTCTTTTCTCGTCCGCATTATGATCATGGTAAGATAAAAGGGACTTTTTAATCCCATACCTTGCCAAAAGAAGACCTGTAAGGCGGGTATCCTCACAAGCAACCCTGTCGACCGAGGATAATGTTACGAGGGCACGCAAAGAAATATCCCCTAAATGGCCAATAGGCGTTGCCACAATATAAAGTCCAGGAGCCAATTTACTTATGGCGATATCCCCGCTACCCTCCATTATCTTTCGGGCAATCAGCGAGTAATCAGGCGATGTTTTCTTCTTCTTTTCAGACATATTTTCTGTCATTGGCTGTTATTGTCTTCCTATCAAGCTGTTCGCAAGAGCAGTCCTGGGTGGGAAGCTCTCCTTGGTTTGGAAATAATAGTCTAGCGCAAAATTCTGGCTCTTCACAGACCCCAGGTTATGGTAAAGATCCGCTTACGCCTCCCCTCCCCGCTCCTGTTCCACCTGTCCAACGCCTGCCAAATGGAATCACTTTTAATGGGAGTGTAAAAACTAAGGTTGCAATCCTAGTCCCACTCACAGGTCCTAATGCTACGTTAGGGCAAGCCATGCTCAACGCTGCCCAACAAGCAGTGTTTGACGTCGCGAGCGAAAATTTTGAGCTCATGCCACGGGATACGGGGAGTGATGAATCCTCGGCCGGGACAGCCGCGCGCGATGCGGTAGCAAGTGGAGCCCAATTGCTGATTGGACCCGTCTTTGCTGCGGCAGTACCGTCAGTCGTATCGGTTGCAAGAAACAACAACATCAATGTGCTAACATTATCGTCCGATGCATCTCTTGCTGAGCCCGGTGTTTTTGTAATGGGATTTACGGCAGCTCCTCAGGTCGAGCGTGTTGTCAGTTATGCCTCGATGCACGGCCTCCACCATTTTGCGGCTCTTATACCCAATAACGCCTATGGCGCTTTGGTTGGGCGCGCTTTCCAGGAATCCGTGGCACGCCATGGCGGAACTCTTGTTGATTATCAAACCTATGATCCAGCTCGCCATGATAGCAACATGGCTCTTCAAATTTTGGCACAACATCGTGATCAAATTGACGCTTTATTTTTACCCGAAGGTGGAAGTGACATCGACCAAATCTCTTCTCAAAGCCTCACCGCCGGCTTTAACAGCCACCTCACGCGCTTACTGGGGACGGGCTTATGGGATGTACCTGGAATAGCATCTCAGAATAATTTCTTGGTAGGCGGCTGGTATGCAGCCTCCGACCCCAAGGCACGAACAAAATTTATAAGTTCATACATGAGTGCTTACGGGCAAGAACCCCCGCGCCTTGTCACTTTAGCCTATGATGCGACGGCTTTGGCGGCAGCTCTTGCGAAGCACGGATCGATTTTTAGTGCCCAAGATCTAACCAACCCCAATGGTTTTGCAGGACTGGACGGCATTTTCCGCCTCACTCAGCAGGGCTTAACCGAACGCGGTCTAGCTATTAATGAGATTACAGAAAGCGGCCCTCGTGTTATTGATCCATCGCCGACAAGTTTTACAACAGCTCCATAAAATATGAGGAACACTACAAGTATTTCTCTATGGATGCCTTCTCTGTTGTCGTTATCTATGTTGGTTATATCTTTTCGGGTCGCTCATGCATTCCAAGAATTTTAAAATTCTAAACCATTCGGTCGCGCCTTCCCATATTTTCTGGCTTTTTATGATCGTACATTTAGGGTTATGGGTCATTATACCAACGCTCGTAAGCCCTAACCCTCCTTTGGATGTTATCGAAGGCTATGTTTGGGGTCATGAATGGCTGATCGGGACTTATAAACATCCCCCTATGCAGGCCTGGTGGTTGGAAAGCCTAGATATATTGACAGGTCATGCCAAATATGCCCCTTTCCTCGCCAGTCAATTGGCCATCCTTCTGGCATTCTGGGCGGTATGGCAAACTGGGTTACGCATTACCGACAAGCGTACAGCTCTCCTTGGGGTTTTGCTTCTAGAAGGTGTTGTTTACTATAATCTAACGAGTCCTGAATTTAATCCCAACGTCATGCAGCTGCCCTTTTGGGCTTTGATCAGTCTTTATTATTATCGCAGCATCAAAGAAAATAAGATATTGGACTGGCTCTTGTTAGGAGCCTGCTGTGCAGGAGGTCTTTATAGCAAGTATAGTACTGTCCTGCTTCTGATCTCGCTCACTGTTTTAACGCTCACGCGACCAGAAGGCCGACGCAAATTATTGCACCCCGGTCCCTATATAGCACTTATAGTAGCGCTTCTTCTTTTCTTACCCCATCTTTTATGGTTGTTTGATAATCAATTTTTGCCCTTTAATTACGCTCGAGAACGATTAAATAGCCCTCCCCATACGCCCCTCATAAAATCCCTGATAGTCATTCCATTGATGTTCATTGGCAGTCAAGTCCTTGCTCTTTTACCTGCCGTTCTCCTTTTTATTGGTCTCTTAGGGCATAAAAAGAAATTTGCCGAAACGAGTTATTCGAAGTTTGATTACACTTTTATGAGCACTATAACCTTTGGTCCTTGCTTGCTGGTTCTCATTTTAGTGTTTTTTGCTGGCATTCAAATACGTGATATGTGGGCAACCCCCTTTTGGAATTTTATTGGTTTATGGGCCCTGCTTTACGTTCGCCCTGTGTTAAATGGTTATGCACTTTACCGATTTGCTTATAGCGGTTTTGCAATCCTTACGCTGCTCCTTGTTATGTTTGTCGCTCAAACTTACTTCTACCCAGCCATAACAAACAAAGCGTTACGCATCCAATTTCCAGGACAACAACTTGCAGATAACATCACAACTTTTTGGAACGAACGATATCACCGACCTTTGATTTATGTGATTGGGGATTCATGGCCAGCAGGGAATATCGCCTATTTTGCCCATGATCGCGCGCACGTCCTCATCGAAGGCAATTATACCTTTAGTCCTTGGATTAAGGCGGAAGATCTAAAACGCCAGGGAGGAATTATGGTTTGGTGTATTCATGGTTGTGCCTCCGACAATCATAAAGACGAAACCCCTCCTTATGTTCATGAGTTTCCGAACGCAGATATACAACCCCCCTTAAATTTATCTAAAAACACCCCCTTCAGCGTAAAGCCCGCAACAATCGGCTGGGCTATTTTGCCCCCTCAGTAGGATACCGGGCGACTTTTTTTCATTATTTGAAGAAAAAAGAAGTCACGACTGTGTTGAAAGTAAAGACCGTGATTACCCATGAGTGCCGAAGATCGTCTGTTTACAAGGTACAATATGGTTAGCAGAATCTTACCTACCTCCTCGACGGTCGTTCTAGTTATTTCTTTTACTTTCAATTGCTTGGCCCCAGAATTCATGGTCTATTAACATCTATCCTATAATTTTGTACTGTAGGTACATAGGAGCAAGACCGTGAGCCAACTTAGTTTAGCAGCACCCGTTATTGAAAGCCTCGCGCCGCAAGGAATGAAGCTTCCGCGTTCTAATTTAGCGATTGGACTTAACTCGACTGGGGCGAATCAAACGGTTGATACAAAAGGTGGGACTGTAACCCTTGCGGTCAATAAGAGGGAATTTAACATCGCTGCAAAAGCAGCGGCCAAGCCATCTCCCAAAACACCTGCTAGCAATCAGAATAGTCGATTGTCGAACCGCGCCCGCCATGGTCTGGGTCGAGCCTATACTGCTGCCCTTAGAGCACCCATAGTAAATGCGGTCCCAAGGATGACACCCAGCAGATCTAATATAGCCTCGCTCAGAATGGCACATGCAAGATTTAGTCTGAATCCGCAACCAGAGAAACCGGCCGCTAAGAAGACGCCAGCCGCCAATATGGAGCCGCCGCCTCCAACAGTAGTAAGCATTCCACAGCACAGCGCTCTTTTGCAACAAGCCAGGCGCCGCCGACATGCAATGAAAATGAACGGGCCCTGCTAAGCCGCAAGGTATCCCAGCACGGCATTAAGTCTTTGAAGACCTGCTTTGGTTGCGCGCAGTACGTTATTATCGCGAAACATATAACCTTCGTTGATCAGCCGTTCCAATTTCGACGCCGGCAAAAAATCTCCCAAACTTTCGGAAAATTTTGTCTGCCAATGCTCACAAGAAATGCCTTCGGTTAATCGCAGTCCCATCATTAGGGCCTCACGTTGGGCTGTTTTAAGGTCCAGAACCTCGTCTTGACGTTGACCATGGCGGTCCGTCATCACTTGCTTGATCCATACATCCGGGGCGCGATGATTATCAGTTGCGTAGCGCTGTTTCTTTCCGTTCACATCTTTCTGATAACGTCCATGTGCCCCTGGCCCAAGTCCGATGTAATCATCATAATGCCAATAGGTCATATTATGACGGCTTTCCTGGCCCGGTCGCGCATGATTCGAGATTTCGTAAGCAGGCAGTCCGGCGTCACTCAAAATATTCTGCGTTAATTCATACATAAGAGCCGACGGCTCATCGGGAGCCGTTAAAGGCTCTCCACGTTGAGCCAATGTATAAAATTGGGTACTGGGTTCGATGGTCAACTGGTAAAGCGACAGGTGGTCCCCGGCGAGGGCAAGAGCTTGTCGAAGCTCTTGCTCCCACATCTCTGGCGTTTGATTATGGCGCGCATAAATAAGGTCAAAAGAGAAACGCGGAAAATACTGTTTTGCGAGATCCATCGCCCTGTACGCTTGGTCGACATCGTGTACGCGACCCAAAAACTTGAGGGCCTCATTATTGAGAGCCTGCACTCCCAAGGACAGCCGGTTAACCCCTGCATCGCGAAAGGCGGCAAATTTGTCTGACTCTACGGAGGTTGGATTTGCCTCAAGGGTAATTTCTATGTCTTTTGTTTGAGGCCACAATTGAGCAATGGTCTCAAGGACGAGATTGACCGTCGCCGGCTCCATAAGAGAGGGGGTGCCGCCTCCAAAGAATATTGATGAGATCTGCCTACCGGGTAATTGCTGAGCATAATATTCAAGTTCCTGACGATACGCCTGGCGCCAAGTCGCATGATCAATATTTTGCGCAACATAAGAATTAAAATCACAATAGGGACATTTAGATTGGCAAAATGGCCAATGCACATAAATGGCAAGATTGTCTTCGCTTCCTTGAAGGGATGTCATAACATATCGCTCGACGAGGATTTGAGATAATCCAACAAGAGCTGGACAGCTTTGCCACGATGGCTAATCTGTTGTTTTACATCAGCTGTCATCTCAGCAAAAGTATGATGATACCCTTTGGGAATAAAAAAAGGATCATAACCATGCCCCCCCGTGCCGCGTGGGGGCCAGGCAATATGACCATCGACACGACCTTCAAAAAGCCGAGTCTTTCCATCCGGCCAAACAAGCGCTAGACTACATATGAAATAAGCCGAACGATCTACACAATCGCCGAGTTCTTTGTGAACACGCGCCATCGCCATTTGAAAATCCCTCGAAGCCCCTCCCCACCTGGCAGAATAGATACCAGGCTTCCCATCGAGAGATGTCACACACAATCCACTATCATCAGCCAAGCTCACGCTTTGCGAAGCCTGCGCCGCCGCGTGACCTTTAAGAAGAGCATTCTCAGCAAAACTTGTGCCCGTCTCATCGGGTTCCGACAATCCAAGATCGCCCGCTGAAAGAATGTCTTCAAAAAAAGGAGTGAGCATCAGGGCAAATTCATGCCATTTGCCTTTGTTATGAGTGGCAACAACCAAGCGTTTCAAGGAAGGCATAATTGTCATGGGAGTTATTCTTGTTTGGGAGAAAGAACGGGAGACGTTAAATGAACATGGCCGCTCCATTCGGCCTTTACAAAATAAATAAGCCGCCACGCCGATGGATCATTACTGACACCTGGATTAAGTTGAGCATGAAAACTATGGCCCGTAACCTCACAGGCTATCACAGGCGTAAGCGTTAATTGCTTAAGCCATGACATATCACTGTTTACATTGACATCATGATTAAAAGCACAGCTTGTAGGAAGAAGAATAGGGCTCGCTTCATCGTGAATAATAAAAGATGATTTTGACTCCTTGGGCACATTACCTTCTAAAACAATAACATATGTTCTGTCACGCTCGAATGCAGTTCCTTCCGTGAGCTCAGTACCATTAGGCGTGTAAATATGGCGTTTGATTGTTGAAGGATTTGATTTGTTCTCATTCTCAGTTATAGGCAAAATATAAAGTGGGTTTTTTGCAAGATTGCGAATAACGGTTGGTTTATCAGTATGCCTTTCAACCCACATGCCCTCAGCTTTTCGATCATTGCCATTAATATTGACATGCCATGATCCAAATCGATCATTGAGAGCAGCAACCGCCCTCAAATAATCCATAAGAGATTGGATATTAATCATGGGGGAATTAAATTCCTTCGCTGCTACTTTCTCTAAAGCTGCATGGATATCATCAGGGTTTGTCAAAGGATTGGATGCGAGAACACTCAATGTCGCTAACGATGTATTTAAGTTGGGCTCTTGATATGAAGCCTGTAACCACCCTTGCGCTTTTGCATGATCATTAATCGCTATGAAAGCTTGTGCCAATTGGGCGTCTGCCAAGGAAGGCAAGCCCTTACTATTATCCGCAAAATAATAAAGACTCGATGAATCGACACTGCCATTGATCGCTAAAACAGCATAAGCCGCAGCGCGCAAAGGACGCTCTTCTTCCGTGAACCACCCATTTTCCAAATAACGCCGCAACCAATTGACGGCCTGATCAAGAGCCGGCTGTATTTGCACATTTGTTTCTTCTCGAAGTGCTTGTATAGCCGCTGTTGTGCTTACAATATCGCTCGCTTGCTGAGGCCAAGCCGAAAACCCACCGTCCGATCCTTGGCGCGATAAAAGTTGTAAAATCAATTCCTGATGATCGTAGGCAGAGGATTGTGCCGACCTAAAGCCACCATTGATGATAACGGATTGCCAGGCATGCGAAACATTAAGCCATTCTGCAATATCCCGCGTTCGAAAAGGTTTTGTTAACAAGAAAGAGGTTATGTATTGTGGAAGATCCGCAAAGGCATAAGGCATAACAAAAATAAAGTGCTGGTCGGCAGCCAACTGTTGGTGGTCGGATACAAGAAAAGTTTGTACTTTCTGAGAATCTAGTTTTTGAATCTCTTTTGTGACAACAGATATCGGATCTTCCTTAATCGCCAACGGCCATCGACGCGTTATATTATTACCTCGTGCATCAACAGCTTCAAGTCGCACATATTGATCGCCATTTTGGGTCACCCTAAGTGTAAATGGCACAATCTTATGTTGCCCGGCTAGAAGACTAAGATTGCTTTTATTGAGCCCCGCAAGGGTGAGACCTGACGAGGGTACAAGCGTATAATGGTACGCCACAGATGAGTTATTATTGAGATTCAAAAAAGCGCTGACAACATCTCGTACGCGGAGAGATGATGGTATCTCCGCATCAAAATTTGTCGTGTCCGATGGAAGCTCAGAAGCTGTCTTTTTCCGCATGGAATCGGTACCTTGTCCTGAAGCCATAGCAAGAATAACATGTCCGCCTAAATCGCTTGACGGGGTATTCACAGAAACTTTGAGGCGCGTTCCCCAATCCGATTGAGGGATAATGTTGATCACGTTATCCCCTTCATCTTTTACAACATGCACAACATCACGTATATAATTGTCCGCAACCAAGGCCGTCACAAGAGAAGGTTTTGGTAAATGGAAATGAACCGCCGCTGATTGCCCGACATGGACATCTCCCTGTGGCCCTTTCAAAACAAGGGGTTGTGAAATGGGCTGATCTTTCGTCAGCTTGCCCCATCCTGCGCTAAAATTAAGTTGAGCCAGTATTGTTCCATCGGCATCCATAATATCAAGACGATAATCGCCAGCTGTGACAGGCCATTCAATAATATTGTCTTCGCTCGCCGTTATCGAGAAGGCCGCTCCTCCTAAACGACGTTCTTGTCGCAAAGGCTTATAGTCCCATCGTCCATCAGCTGCATACCAATCAAAATGACGTCCCTCCTCAAGAACACGATAGCTGAGATCATCAATGTTTTTATATTGACCATTAGCATCAACAGCGATGACAGAAAAACGGGCCAAACTATTTTCCGAGAATTGATTATCGCGTGCATCAGCTTTAATGCCGATAATATAATCGCGGGGTTTTACAGGTAATTGGAGATATGCTTCTCCGATAATGCCTGAAGCACGATCCCCCGTCACCGTCAACAACGCTGCACGCAAAGGAGCATGGTCAAGAGGTGGTTTTAGCACGACATGAAGACGTGTCATTCCTTTCTCGTCCGTTACAAAAGATGCTACCGGCAAACGAGGACCAGGCACCTGATCGCGCCATCCAAAAGTGTAGTTCTTAAGATTTTGGAATAGCGTATCCGGCACTACCCATTGGACAGACACCTCCCCCGTTATAAAGGGAGCAGGCTGTCCTTCATGACTGAGGCTTTTAATCACGAGAGAAACACTACCATCGTCCATAATCATGGCATTGTCTGTCGCGACCTCAAATGAAGGGGCCTTCGAATTCGGCGTAATATGTAAAGGCTGTTGCGCGATAACAGAACCATTGGCTTGTGCCCAGGTTAAAAACCAAGGTTCATCAAGAACAGGTGCCGCAATCGTTATCAAGGTAGATTCTTTTTTGTTTGGAATAACAGAGGTACTGAAATAAATGCTGTGATCTGCTCTCTGGATTTGCAAGAGACTATCTTTTATAAAAAGAGGCTGACCATGAATATCATGAGCCGTAAGGGTTACATTAATCGGCGATTGAGGCGTATAGAAGTCCTTATCCGTAACCAATGTTGCATCCGAGGCTGGTAGCGTAAAAGGATCGCTGTCATCAGACCTTAGGTCGGCAAAAGCAACTTCGCCGCGAGGCGTGGTGCCAAGGACGGTTATCGCTTCATTCTTAGACGTGTCAGCCGTTTTAAGAAACACAACACCTGTCGAGTCACTTTGTCCTTGAACAAGCGTATTTTGACTTGCGTCCTGAAGGATGACTTTAAGATTGGGTTCGATCTGAGTTCCATGCGCTCGTTCTGTTAAAATATAATACCCATCCTTGCCCTTCAGCGCACGAATTTCTAGATCGGAACGTAACAACCATTGGGCCGCCATCGGCGCCAAAACTGCCTTCTTTTTTTTGTTTTTATTAGGTTTGAGATCCAGAGGCTGTACGCTGGCAACGACTAAATAAAGACCAGGGCCGATATCCGTTTTAAGGGCACTGAGTTTAAGAGCCTGCTCCACATCCTTGTTAGGGTTTGTTTTAAGATCAAGATCCTGCTGACCTATGAGTTGGCCTTGCTGTTGAGCAAAAGCAACACTTTCAGAGGGAGCTAAGGTCGTTTGCAAGCGCTGTTGCCACGCCGCACCCATCGCTTTCAAATCGGTTATAAGATAAAGCTCAACGTGAATCTGGCTAATATTGACTGCCCGCAAAACAGGCTCATTTTCGCCCCAACGAATAAGACCATTATCCGACGTCGTGTTGATAAAAGCTAACGACGCATGACGATCTGGAATATCAAAAGATAGACCATAAGTTTCGGATAATTTTTCTCCTTTCGTTCCTCGTACGCCACTAACATTGATACGATAATGATGCCCATGTTCGAGATTCAAAATACAAAGATTGTTGCCATCAAGGCTTATATTTTGGGGGGCAAGCGTTTGGTTCTTTCCTTGATTCTCAAGGCGTATGGCTGTCACAAGGCGCGCATGGCTCCCCGGATCGAGGACATGATCAAACTCCAGACATATTTCAGCCTTTTCACGTTCCGCATGTATCACAGGACGCAGTATATGGAGGGATATATCGCTGTCTTGGGCATATCCAAAACAAGAAATGCTCCCTATAATTAAGGTTATAAGAGAAAGAGAAATAAAACGATTCATAAGGCAACTTTTCTTTCAGGATCCGTCTTGCAAGCTTGTAGCAAAAGCATTAGGCAATAAAAACACTAGATACTCGTGGGACCAAGACGAGACAAGGGTAACAGCATGCGACTTCTACGTTATGGTGAAAATGGTGATGAAAAACCAGGTCTCCTCGACAAAAATGGCCAGATTCGTGATTTAACCCCCGTTCTTAAGGATATCACGGGGGCCATTCTAAACAATGAGAGCCTCGATCGCCTCCGCGCCCTCGATCCCTTGTTGCTGCCCATGGTTCCAGGAACCCCCCGTTTGGGGCCATGTATTGGAGCTGTCAGCAAAATCATTGGTGTTGCGATTAATTACCGAGCCCATGGCCAAGAAACAGGGTCGCGACTTCCAACAGAACCCACCCTCTTTCTCAAAGCCCCAAGTGCCATATGTGGGGCTTTTGACAATCTTATATTGCCGCCCGGTTCTGAGAAAACAGACTGGGAAGTGGAGCTTGGCGTCGTGATTGGACAACGTGCAAAGAATATTAGCGAAGATCAAGCCGTTAGCCATATAGCTGGGTATTGCGTAGTGAACGATGTATCGGAACGTTCCTTCCAATTAGAGCGCGGTGGGCAACAACACACCAAAGGCAAGAGTGCCGATAGTTTTTGTCCTCTGGGACCTTGGCTTGTCACACGCGATGAAATTGCTGATCCTCAGGCTTTAACACTTTGGACCAAAGTTAACGACAACATAATGCAACATGACACAACAGCATCAATGCTCTTCTCTGTTACCAAACTCATCAGCTATATTAGTGAATTTATGACCCTTCTTCCCGGCGATGTCATCGCAACAGGAACACCCGAAGGCGTTGGACGCGGCCGCAACCCGCCGCGCTATCTTCATGCCGGCGACCGCGTCGAACTTAGCGTTGAGGCCTGCGGCATCCAGAATCATCTCGTCAGCTTGTAGCTGATAAGGGGTTTATTTGCCCGTAGCATGTGGGGTGCTATCATTTGACGGTTTGCGATATGTATTAAGAAAATCTTGAAACATATTCACTTCACGAAGCTTGGATTGTGCTGCGGCCACATCGCGCAATTGAGATGTTTTTTCTGAGGCCGTCAGAACGCGAAAGCTATCATTCTCAGGTGTTCCAGCCATTGCTGCCCCATAATCAATAGCCAGATGGTCCAACCCTGCCTGATCATTAGCCAATGAATCCGCTATAGCCCCATTTAAAACCCATTGAGCTTGATTTGCCGATAAGACGGAACCGGGAGGGGGAGGCGGTCCCACCAGATCAAGAAGTGTTTTGGCGGCATCAGCCCAATGTTCAGAATGCATCGCAATATCAGCCCGCAACAATTTTGCGGGTTCAGAATTGTCATTTTGTAACAATGTCATAGCTTCGTCGTCACGATGCAATTCCGACAACGCCTTAGCATGAAGCAAGAGACGTTCAGGCTTGAGATCATCGGGTATTACTTCTTTATCATCAAAGGCCAAAGCATCCAACGCTTCTTGAGGCTTATGATCGAGAAGACGTATAGCGGCAAGTCGTGATCCTGTCCTTATTTTATCGGTGCCTTGCAAACGATTTTTGACAAGATCTTCAAGAAGTCCTGAAGCCTGATCCAAAAGATCAATGGCCACCAAGCGTTCAGCTAAATTGCGTAAAATAGTATTCGCCTCAGGACCACTGGGCATTAAATCACCATATTGCTGATAAATTGTGAGCGACTCAAGCGGGGACAACCCTTGCCCGAGATCACCCAAAAACACATCATGAAAAATTTTAGCCATTTCCGTACGAATGGCGGGGGTCATAGGACTATTGGGATAGAGATGAACCGCTTCCATAAGGGTATTTAATCCTGACTTAATATTTTTTGCGAGGATATAAAAATCCCCCAAACGATGAAGAATATCCAATTCAAGGTCATCCCCACGCCATGCAAACCGCAACACTTCAAAACGATCCGCAGCCTGATCAGGTGTTAAAGACCCCGTCGAAATCCCAAGATCAATCAGCGCCATGCTTGCGCGCACCTTATAGAGATGATCGGAAGAAGCGGCTACTTTCTTCCAGTCCTCTTCAACATACGATGAACGTCCCGCCTTTGCTTCCAAAGCACCGTGAAGATAAAGGATAGCCGGTTCTATTTCTTTGCGATGCGGAGAATTCATAAGATGATCAAGCCATCCAGCTGCTTCTCTATCTTTTCCTGCCGCCAAAGCAGCTTCGATGGCCAGCACAGAGAAGCGTGAATAGAAAGGCTCGGGATAGCCATCAAGTATGGTTTCAGATCGCGCAAACTTTTCTTCGGCATTTGTCCAATCACGGGTCTCCGCAAAAGCAACCGCCTGCCACAATTCGATCTCAGGTTGCCCGGCCAGAAGCGGGGAATCGAGATCTTTAAGACCTTCATCGGAGCGGTAAGATAATATTTTAGAAGCCCCCCGCAACGCGAGAAAATCCGGATGCATGGTAAGATCTGGTAAATCTTTAGCTATCCAATCCAGCATCGCTGAGGCTTCTTCGCCATAGCCGTGGGAGAAATAGAAACGCGCTAACTCAAGCCGTGCCCGGATACGCTCGGACTCAGGCACATCAACTATAACCTGTTGTAGACGTTGTCTTGTTTCTGTATAGCTTTCATTTGGTTTACCAGTCCATGTCACAAAATCAAAAACTGATTTGCCTGCAGCTTCGGCATGTTCTTTTTGTGCCGACTTTTGGAAGGCGCCCGTGTCATGGGCGGAGGATAGATGCAACCCCCCTTCAGCACTAATTTCAATGCCGTCTGAAACAGCATGAACCGTCATTCTATCATTCCAGGGTTTAAGGACAAGGCCTTGCGCGGCGGGTAAAATCGTAAAATCAGCAAAGAGGCGTTTAATACTGAAAGCCTCTGTTTGAGCCAGAGGCACTAAAATAATATCATCCCCCACCACGGGATCCGTAAGATGGACGGGCTCAGGGGCGTCCGGAAGCGGTAAAAGAAGGCGTGCGCCGAGAGCAAAATCAGGTTGGGCGACAAGCCCACCACTCACCGGAATATCAGGTTCCTGCCGTGCAAGATATATTTGCCAGACAGTCCCATTCAGGGTGGCACGCAAACTCATATTAGGTAAAACTGCAAACCGGAAACCACTTGATTTTGCTAGGGTAAGCGGTTCAAACCGCACGCGAGGAGGAACTTGGCCCGCTGTTAAAGCGTCAATGCTGAGAGTTAATTTGCGATCAAAAACGATATAAACATAGCCGGCACGCTGATAAATGGCGGTACGTGTCGGCGTATGAGGATCAAGTGATGCGACTAAGAGCGATGTGTCCGACACCTCAGGGAAAAGAGGGGTAGTCTTCGATGCCACTAAAGGCATCGCCGTCACCGGTTGCGCTTCGGTCACAACATGATCGGCAGATTTGGGCAAAGAGGGCTCAGCTTGAGACGCCCCTCCCTTCTCTGAAGAAGCTGTTTTGTTGATTTCTTGCGCATTGATTTCCGGCTCCGTTTTATTGACTTTGTCTGCCCTTTGAGGGGTGGCTGTCTCTTGAATTGTTCTGGAAACCTCTTCACCTTCAATATCGATTACAACCGATTTATCGCTCGTAAAATCCTTAAGAACAGCTTTTGGATTGATCATAAAGTGAACCGCTAGATGCCCCTCTGGATCCGTCGTCGCAGTAAGGCTTTTCACACGCTTCAGATGCGAAAGCATGGCTGTCTCAAAATGGGCGGTAGCCGGAGACGCAAAAGCAAGACTTACACCACCTTCATCGCGCTGAATATGGTAAGTAACCACATGTGGCCAATCAAACACGAGACGATCAAATCCTGGGTGAACCCCGGCTCGAACGGTAATGGAAGGGCTTCCATCTTGGGTTGTTGCATTCAAAGCTTGGGCATGCGCTGACCCCAAAGGAGCCGACGACACTATTAAAAAACCAGACAAAAACAAAAGGTTAAGTATAGTTTTAGCCTGCATGAACAAAAAGAACCTCGGAAAGCCCAACAAATGAATCAGATCGACTTGAGGCTAGGATACGACAGGATTTTAATGACTGCCAGGACATTACGAACAAAGAGTTTACAAGGAACCGAAAGGGTACCCCCCCTATGTCTTGAGACATCAACCCATGTCGCAACAATCGAGAGGGCCTTTTAAAGGATGTTTTTGTTTGGCGTCACTTAAATGATGATTGTCCGCGTCGCTTGTGGAGCAGGGGTAAGACCACTTTCATCGGCGACGGCTGTCGTTGGAACAGACCCTCTTTTACTGCCAGCCGAAGCCCGCGCCGCTGGCGGTGGATTACTATCCTGATTACGAACAATTGTCTCACCACGTAAAAGCGCCATAACTTCTTCGCCTGATAAAGTTTCAAACTCAAGCAAAGCTTTGGCAATTTTGTGCAAATCTTCAACCCGTTCCGTCAGAATCTGACGCGATGTGTTTTCTGCTTCCTCAATGAGACGGCGCACTTCACTATCAATCATTTGCGTTGTCGCTTCGGACACATTTTGTTGTTGGGATACAGAATGTCCAAGAAAAACTTCTTGTTCGTTTGCATTATACCGCACACGCCCCAGTTTATCAGACATGCCAAATTCCATGACCATGCGACGCGCAATAACGGTTGCTTGTTGAATATCGCCCCCCGCCCCCGTTGTAACATTTTCTTTGCCAAAGATCATTTCTTCCGCAACACGGCCACCAAACATCACAGCAAGACGCGAGGTTAATTCTGTTAAGGTTTGGCTATACTTATCACGGTCTGGCAGATTCATGGTCACGCCAAGTGCACGGCCTCTTGGTATAATCGTGACCTTATGAAGAGGATCGGTTTGAGGTACCGTTAAACTAACAAGCGCATGCCCCGCTTCATGATAGGCAGTTAATTTCTTTTCGCTTTCGGTCATAATCATAGAGCGGCGCTCTGCGCCCATCATGACCTTATCCTTAGCCATTTCGAATTCATACATCCCAACAGCCGTCTTATCGGCCCGCGCCGCCATCAAAGCAGCCTCATTAACCAAATTTGCAAGATCGGCTCCCGAAAAGCCTGGCGTTCCACGTGCAATAACCCTTGGATCAACATCAGCAGCTAACGGAACCTTACGCATATGAACTTTGATGATCTTTTCGCGTCCCAAAATATCAGGGTTCGGCACAATAACCTGACGGTCAAAGCGCCCGGGGCGTAAAAGAGCTGGATCCAGAACATCCGGACGATTGGTGGCGGCTATAAGAATAACACCTTCATTGGCTTCAAACCCATCCATCTCCACCAATAATTGATTGAGAGTCTGTTCGCGTTCATCATTGCCTCCGCCGAGACCCGCGCCGCGATGGCGCCCAACCGCATCGATTTCGTCGATAAAGATAATGCACGGAGCATGTTTTTTGCCTTGCTCAAACATATCACGCACACGCGAAGCGCCCACGCCTACAAACATTTCTACAAAATCAGATCCTGAGATCGTGAAAAAAGGAACATTTGCTTCGCCGGCGACAGCACGGGCGGTTAACGTTTTACCCGTACCGGGAGGACCCACGAGTAAAACGCCTTTAGGAATTTTACCGCCCAACTTCTGAAATTTTTGTGGATCTTTAAGAAAATCAACAACTTCTTGTAATTCTTGTTTGGCTTCATCAATGCCGGCAACATCATCAAACGTGACCTTGCCAGTCTTCTCCGTCAACATACGTGCCCGACTACGGCCAAAACCCATAGCCTTACCGCTCCCTGATTGCATTTGCCTCATAAAGAAGATCCAAACACCAATCAAAATAATCATAGGCATATAATTAATGACGACACCCCAGAAAGTTGGAGCATCATGATCTTCCGGCTGGGCAACAACTTTAATATTCTTGGCCAGCAATTTATCCGTAATGCTACTATCATCGGGTAAGTAGGTCGAAAATCCAGATCCCCCATCAGTCAAATGGCCGGTCACAACATGCCCCTTGATGGCCACATCCGCGACTTTGCCTTCGTTAACACGCGCCATAAAATCACTGAAAGGCATCATGGCTTGCAATGCACTCGTCGAAGGCCCTTGAAACATGTTAAACAGGGCAATCAAGAGAAGGCCAATGACGATGGCGAGAGCTATATTTTTAACAATATTATTCAAGATAAGAGCCTTTCAGAGGCCTTTAAGACAAGGCCAGGAATTTCTTCGAAATAACGCACCATTGTCGATGCTTCCTCTAAAGATATAGTAAATATCCGGCGTCTTTCAACCATCATGAAAGATTTATTTGATTCAATAGATTAGATGGTAAGAGATCCCAAACACGCCCGATTAGACGCGCATGGGCATCAAAACATAAAGCGCACTTGCGTCAGCCACATCTTGGATAATGGCAGGCGCTGAGGCGTCAGCAAGGGTAAAACGAGCGCCCTCCCCTTCGACTTGCTGCATAATATCAAGCAAGTAGCGAGCATTAAAACCAATATCAAGTAACGAACCATCGTATTTTACTTCCAATTCTTCCGTTGCACTTCCTGCTTCAGGAGAATTTGCCGACAAAATAAGATGTCCAGGTGTTAGACTTAATTTAACGGCACGTGATTTTTCAGAAGAAATCGTAGCCACGCGATCAGCCGCCGCTGCAAAAACATGTGCATCAACTTCCATTGTCTTATCATTACCGCTGGGAATGACGCGCTCATAATCGGGAAAGGTCCCATCAATAAGTTTGGAAGTGATCACAACGCCTCCACAGGAGAAGCGTACTTTTGATTCCGAGAGAGCAATCTCAACATCGCCTGGAACTTCATCAATAAGTTTGCGCACTTCACCAACTGTTTTACGTGGCAAAATAACACCCGGTATCCCTTTAGCTCCGCGTGGAGCGGCCATCTCCACACGCGCCAAGCGATGGCCATCCGTGGCTACAGCACGCAAAACATCAACATTCTTTGTCTTTGTCGTATGGAGATAAATACCGTTAAGATAATAACGCGTTTCTTCCGTCGAAATTGCAAATCGCGTCCGATCAATCAGCATGCGCAGATCGGAGGCTGTAAGGGTAAAGCTGTGTTTCAAATCACCTTCTGGCATTTTGGGAAAATCATCGACAGGTAAACAACCCAGTTTAAAATGGGAACGCCCCGACGAAAGAGTTAATTGATTGGAGCTTGCAGCATTGAGCTCAACCTTAGCCCCTTCAGGCAATTTACGCACAATTTCATAAAGGGTATGGGCAGGGGCGGTAAGAGCACCTGTTTTAGAAATTTGTCCTGAAACTGTTTCGTTAATCTCAATTTCCATATCCGTTGCAACGAAAGAAACCTCTTGTCCCGTCGCACGAATGAGCACATTGGCCAAAATAGGAATAGTGTTACGTCGTTCAACCACACTCTGGACATGGCCAAGACTTTTTAATAGAGCGGCGCGTTCAAGTGTAAGTTTCATGTTCAATTCGCCTCAAGGCAACGTAAGAATCATCCCCTTTCAAGGGGATAGCAGAGAATGTCGTAAGCTGCAACCTCGCACAAGAGCCTGCTCACAAGGCTGGTTCTTAGCCTTGCAAGAGCCGTCGCAAAAGATCAACATCTTCACGGAAAGAAGGGTCATAAGCTGATAATTCCTCAATTTTACGCACAGCATGAATAACCGTCGTATGATCGCGCCCACCAAATTTACGGCCAATCTCTGGCAAACTACGTGGTGTCAGCTGCTTGGCAAGGTACATCGCCACTTGGCGTGGTCGTGCAACCTGGCGTGCCCGACGTGCTGAATGCATATCCGACAAACGAATATTATAATGTTCAGCAACTTTCTTTTGAATCTCATCAATTGTAATACGCCGCTCGGACGCACGCAAAAGATCCGTTAATACTTCTTGGGTCATTTCAAGAGTGATAATGCGTCCGACCAACTGGGAATGAGCTGCGATACGATTAAGGGCCCCCTCAAGTTCACGAACATTCGATGTAATCTTATGCGCCAAGAATTCGAGGACTTTGTCCGGAATAGCACATCCCATTTTTTCAGCTTTGGCATGAAGAATGCCTAAACGCAATTCATAGGTAATGGGGTGAAGATCGGCAACCAGTCCCCATCCCAAGCGGGATCGCAAGCGCTCTTCCATTCGGTCGAGATCTTGTGGTGATTTATCCGCTGAAATTATGACCTGACGATTACGATCAACCAACGCATTAAAAGTATGAAAGAATTCTTCTTGAGTCGTATCTTTTCCGCCAATAAATTGCACATCATCAATCATCAAAACATCAACGGAGCGAAACTGGTCCTTAAAGGCAACCGTGTCTTTGTAACGCAAGGCGCGTACAAATTGGTACATAAACTTCTCCGCCGACATATAGATGACTCGGCGTTTGGGATAATTTTTACGGATGTGCCAAGCGATGGCATGCATGAGATGCGTTTTACCAAGACCAACACTTCCGTAAAGAAAGAGGGGGTTGAAACTTGGATTATCTGTATCAGCTACTCGGCGCGCAGCGGCATAAGCAAGCTCATTGGGTTTGCCAACAACAAAGTTTTCAAAGGTAAAGCGTGGATCAAGATCCGGAACCATCGTAACAGGCGAGGATCCTAATTGGGTTGTGCTACCATAAGAGGGAAGATCATCACGGGCGATCGAGGCCATCGAATCCGTTAAAGGCTGAGCTTCAACAGTCGCAAGAGGTGTATTGGTTTTTGTAAGAGGCGAAACAACCGAAAAATCAACACGACCTTGTTTAATAAGCTGGTGCCACATTGTTCGAATGGTGTCGCCGTAGTGAGCCTCCACCCAATCGCGCATAAACCGCGTTGGCAAAGCCAAGATAAGGGTCGGTTCACCTTCAACACTATTCTCGATTGTACCAATAACGGGTTCAAGCCATCGGCGAAACGCTGTTTCACCCAGTCGATCGCGCAACATGACGCGTAGTTTTTGCCAAGCAGCTTGTGGTTCGAATGCAGCGGAAGGTGCTATTGTGTCTAGTGTTTCATTGACTTCCATCATACCTACCTGCGCCTTCATTGGAATTCCCTCATCTTCAAATCATACAGCATAAAACACAGCAAAACCGTGGGCGGGAAACCGCCCATCTTTAGGCACAAATTGTTTTAGGATCCAGATGGATTACAGAAAATACTTTGAGGCGATGATTTTAGAAAAACGACAGATATATATTTAAAAATGAGCATCGTTACATTCCTAAGAACTAGAATTGCCATCGCGCGAAGAGGAAACACGATAGATCAAATGCACTGACTTTGTCCAGAAGACTGAAGCAAGAACGACAAAAAAAGAAAAAATTTTTCCAAAGATTCCACTTGATCTTTTCTACTTTGTTTTTTTTTGGAAGATCTTTTTTTGAAAGAAAACTTCTTTGCCAAAAAAGAAAGCTCATTGTTTTTTCTGGGCATCCATCACAGACAAGAAAACTCTAACTCAAAAGTGAGAGCTGATGAGCTAGACAAATTGGACTGTTGATTAAAAAGCTAATTAAGCTTTGAGGGCCTTGACGCGCTTTGCAAGACGCGACGTCTTACGCGACGCTGTCTTCCAATGCAAAGTTCCACGACCTGCGCCTCGTGACAAGGCGGCTTCTGCCGCACGTTGAGCTTTGGCAGCGGCGGCGGCATCCTTACTGGCAACGGCTTCATCGACAGCCTTAATAAGCGTTTGAATATTGGAGCGACGCGCGCGATTGATACTGTTGCGCTTGATTGTTTGGCGGGCGCGTTTCTCAGATGATTTATGTGTAGCCATTACTTTAACTTCCTAAATTTTGGGGCGCCCTCTTTGTTCACAAAGGCGAGGCCGGGACTCATACGCGCCAAAGGGCTATGGGTCAAGAGCTTTAGCTTTTAAGGAGAACCAGGGCTGTTTATTAACTAACCTTTAAAACCCCGACAGAGCCCGCGGATGCTTCTTTAAGAAGCTGTCTTGGTTAACATCAACAGATGGGTGTGATTTTACCCTGCCCATCAACCAATCATCAAGATCGACCATTAATTGCGATAAGGGGGTATACCAATCCTTAGGTTGGGACTGACGAAGAAGTCGCATTGTGGGATACCATAGGCTTCTTTCCCCTTGGGCCAACCAGCGCCAATCCGGATTAAACGGAAGGAGCGTCCATACAGGGCGTCCCAAACCACCCGCCAAATGAGCCGGGGCTGAATCAATTGAAATAACAAGATCAAGTGCCATCATACAAGCGGCGCTATCCATAAAATCATCAATCGACGATGATGCATCAAAAAGGCCGGCCCGGACACCTTCGCTGTGCCCTGCCCCGCGTTGTAATGAAACCAAATGTCGTCCAGCTCTTTTGATGAGAGGCTCCAAGGCTGCGAAAGGAATAGACCGATTATGGTCATTTTGATGGAGGGGATTTCCAGCCCAAACAATACCAATATGGGGGCGCGGTAGAGGCGCCAATTTTTCTTTCCAGAAAGCAACCCGATCAAGATCCGCTTTTAAATAAGGCACGGTTTGCGCCTTAGGGTCAAAAGGAGGGCCAAGCATATGGGGTAAATTCATATAAAAACAACGCGCAGTAGCATCCGGCGGCGTTTGTGAGGCGAGCAAGGATGGCGAAAGCGTTTTGTCATTTTCATCGCTCCATACAAGGATCGATTGATTGGGGAAACTCTTTTTCATAAGTCCCACAAGCGGCCCAGGCAATTGGAGAGTAACTTTACCCACCTTGGTGCAAAGCGCCTCTATATAACGTGCAAAATGCAAAACATCGCCAAAACCATAATGGCCGCATAATACGATATGCTGATCTTGACCTGTGGTTCCTTGCCAATCTGGTAAGGCAAGAGGGTCATAAGCCGGATCCGCCGCCGCAAGAAGAGCAAGCCCATGTTCAAATTCACCCGTCATGAAGTGAGCGGCGCCTTCGGCAAAAGTCGCTGATCGTTGTAAAGAAGGAACCTGGCGTGCTTGTTGGTAAAAGGAAAGCGCACGATCATAATGGCCAGCACGCATCAAAATCTCGCCCGCGATAAAAAGAGCATCCGGGCAAGGCGACGCTTCGCTGAGAGCATGTTGTGTTTGTTGATAAGCCTCCGCAAGCTTCTGCTCTTCCATAAGAGCCATTGCGTAATGACTTCGGAACAAGGAATGAGAAGGGTCAACATCAAGCGCTTGCTTTAAATAAGAGGCGGCTTCTTCCCATCGTCCTCTTTTGAGAAGCAAAAAACCAATGCAATGCCACATATCAGCTTGGTCAGGATCCAGCTTTAACGCCTGAGCCGCCGCCGCGAGGGCTTCCTGGTCTTGGCCTGTCTTTTGTTGTTCCAAAGCACGCTCAGCCCACACACGTGCAAGCGTGTTCCTTTTATCTAAGGAACCTTGATCACGCGACATTACTCAGTCCCATCGACAATGCTATCATCATGTCTAGTATTCCTGCACTTCAAGACCATTTCCCAATTGTCGAAGACTGGACTTTACCGCCTCCGTTAGATTCCAAACACCAGGCAATTCCATATCGGCTTCTTCACCATCGTCCAACTCTAGCTGGAACATCACACGCCCTTTGCCACCTAACGATGTTGATAAAATCTTCTGGACCTCCTCAAGAACATCGGCCTCATAAAGCCGAATCCGCACACCTTGTGAAGCCCGCTCTGCCGCAGCCGCGAGTGGTTCTATATTGCGGGTGATAAAACGTAAGTCGCTTGTTTCTTGGCCCTCTCCTTGCGCTTGATTCATCTGCGCATCCACTTCCAACAAAAGGGCTTTACCAACTTCAAGCTCATCGCGCTTAGCCGCTAATAATTCTGAAAAAATAGTCACTTCAAACGTGCCGCTAATATCCGATAATTGAACGAAAGCGAACTTATTGCCATTTTTCGATGTGCGTTCTTGCTTGGATACAACGATGCCTGCCATTTTAAAGCGACTGGATCCCATCGCACGATAACGTGAGATCACTGCCTGTGCCATCGTCACGCCCATGCGCTCCAGAACAATTTTGTATGTGTTGAGAGGATGCGCTGATAAATAAAATCCTAACGATTGAAACTCATGTTGAAGCCGTGTGAGATCATCCCATACCTTCACAAGGGGTAAGGGTGGCTTGGACGCGGTATCCGTCATACCAAACATGCTGGCTTGCCCACTGCCGCGATCATCAGCAATTTTATGTCCATGCTTCAGCAGCATATCAATCGAAGCCATCACTTGAGCCCGACTGGGATTTAAAGAATCAAAGGCTCCTGCCGTCGCTAAATTTTCCATTTGCTTACGATTTAATAGACGTGGATCGACGCGTTCGACAACATCATACAAGTCCTTGAAAGGTCCTTGCATACGTGTTGTCACAACCGCTCGCATAGCGGCATCACCGACGCCCTTAATAGCGGCTAAGGCATAACGGATCGCACGCTGGCCATTGACCTGTTTTTCGGCCGTAAAAATAGGGTAAGAGTGGTTTATATCGGGTGGTAATAAAGCAATGCGATGACGTGTTAGCTCTTGCCGGAAGACATTGAGCTTATCGGTGTCCCCCAACTCAAAATTCATGGCCGCCGCAAAAAACTCGACGGGATAATTGGCTTTTAAATATGCTGTTTGATAGGCGATAAGCGCATAAGCGGCGGCGTGGGATTTATTAAACCCATATCCTGCAAATTTATCAATCTGATCGAAAATCATGCCTGCTTGATCTTCCGCAACATTATGTTTATCCGACGCACCCTTGATAAAATTGGCGCGCTGAGCTGCCATTTCGGAGGCTTTTTTCTTACCCATAGCTCGACGCAGAAGATCTGCTGATCCCAAACTGTAACCGGCTAGAATTTGTGCCGCTTGCATAACTTGTTCTTGATAAATAAGAATACCGAAGGTGTCTTCCAGAATGGGCTTTAAAAGAGGGTGAAGATAATCAACATCTTCCTTGCCATTTTTGCAGGCGATAAATTTGGGGATATTGTCCATAGGACCAGGTCGATAAAGAGCAACAAGGGCTATGATTTCTTCAAAGCGGTTTGGCTTCAGTTTGCGGAGAACCTCACGCATCCCTGCACTTTCAAGCTGGAACACTCCCGTTGTGTCTCCTTTTGACAGCAAAGTGAAGGTTTTTGTATCGTCCAACGGCAGAAGAGCAAGATCAATCGACGCACCGCCTTGCCGTATAAGATCTTCCGCTTGCTTCAAAACATCCAACGTTTTTAAGCCTAAGAAGTCAAACTTGACGAGACCGGCCACTTCCACAGTTTTCATATTAAATTGTGTCGCGGGGAGAACCGCTCCCGGATCGCGATAGAGGGGGACAAGTTCGACAAGCGGACGGTCACTAATCACAACACCGGCAGCATGCGTTGAAGCGTTGCGATAAAGCCCTTCGAGCTTAAGAGCAATATCCATCATCTGCGCAACCGTAGGGTCATCCTCACGCATCAATTGTAATTGGGGCTCGCCCTCAATGGCCTGGCCTAAGGTAACCGGATTGGCCGGATTATTCGGGACCAATTTACAAATTTTATCAACATAACCATAGGGCATTGCGAGAACACGGCCGACATCACGTAGGGCGGCACGCGCTTGTAATTTACCAAATGTTATGATTTGAGCAACCCGATCAGACCCATATTTTTGCTGCACATAGTGAATAACTTCATCACGTCTTTCTTGACAGAAATCGATATCAAAATCCGGCATCGAAACACGTTCCGGATTGAGAAACCGCTCAAACAGAAGACCAAAACGAATGGGATCAAGATCCGTAATTAACAACGACCAAGCCACGACAGATCCAGCTCCTGATCCACGGCCCGGCCCCACAGATATTCCCTGGCTCTTCGACCATTTGATAAAGTCAGAAACGATAAGAAAGTAGCCTGAGAAACCCATTTTAATAATAACATCGAGTTCAAAAGCGAGACGGTCCTCATAAAGTTTGCGATTTGTAATACCCGCCGTGTCCATACGTGCGCGCAGTCCTATTTGGGCTTGTGCACGCAACTCCTCCGACTCGTCACGCCCCGCTTCTGTTGAGAACGTTGGTAATATAGGCTTTCGCGCAGGAGGCATGTAGGCGCAGCGTTGCGCGATAACCAGCGTGTTATTGCAAGCTTCCGGCAAATCCGCAAACAAAGCACGCATTTCTGCTGCTGATTTAAAACGATGATCCGGCGTTAAACGTCGACGTTCCGATGTACTGATTAGAACCTTGTCGGCAATACATAATAAAGCATCATGAGCTCCATACATATCGCTATCGCCAAAATAGACATCGTTGGTCGCGACAAGGGGAAGGTTATGGCGATACGCAAGATCAATCAGTGCGGATTCCATACGCGCCATAGAAGGGTTGGACCCCGCTGGATGACGCGTAATCTCAATATAAAGACGCTCATGAAACATTTCAGCCAACTGGATTAAAAGAGCTTCAGCGGCGGGCGGTTGTCCGTTAAGAAGTAGCCGCCCCAAGCCCCCTTCTCGTCCTGCTGTGAGGGCTATAAGCCCTCCTGTATGAGCAGCTAATTCGGCGAGCGTGACATAAGGATAAGGGCGGTCCGTCGCAATAAAAGATTGCGTAACCAAAGCCGATAAATTGCGATAGCCCAATTCGTTCTGAACCAGAAGGACAAGCTGATCATAATCATCGCGAGCTGGACCTTTGGGCGTCGTTTGTTCCGAACGCAGTATAGAGATTTGGCACCCAAGAATGGGTTGAACACCGGCCTCCGAGGCTGCAAGTGAAAATTCCAAAGCTCCAAATAAATTTCCTTTATCAGTAAGCGCCACGGCCGGCATATGCTGCTGTAAACAAAGATTGATAAGATCTTTACGTACGGGCTTGCTTCCATCTTTCGGTTTGTCCTCAACTATTTTTATGGCGCCTTCAGCTAAGGAATAGGCTGAATGAACACGCAAATGTATGAAAGATGAATCGGCCATATTGTTGATCTACTCAGCTCATCCTCGTTAAACAAGATGGACGAAACACGCCACATCTTTGCTTCGATCATCGTCACAAACCTAAGGCCCTCTTGATCAAAGCCTTTTTAGCCATATACCGGCAAGCATGTGTCTTCCGAGGAGTGTCCGCTTTTCAGACATCGCGTCATCACAAGACACCCCTCCCACTTTCACATTTCTTTCACCAACTGAACGGTCCACTCTTTATTAAAATGGAATTTGATCGTCGAGTTCAGGTGAATTAGGCATATTCTGGCTCGAGGCTGGAGATCCTAAAGCCGAACCTTCGTCATTGGCTGTCACCGTCGTACGGCCGCCGGAAGCTCCATCAAGCATCGTAAGTTCCCCACGATAGGGACGCAAAACGACCTCTGTTGTATATTGATCTTTACCTTCTTTATCGGTCCATTTTCGTGTTTCTAACTGACCTTCAAGGTAGACCTTTGACCCCTTCTTTAAATAGCGCTCGGCGATACCAACCAAAGCTTCATTAAGTATAGAAATACGATGCCACTCCGTTCTTTCTTTACGCTCGCCACTGGTCTTATCCTTCCAGCTTTCAGACGTTGCAACTGAGAAACTTGCAACCCGTCCTCCATTCTGAAAAGAACGAATTTCCGGATCTTTTCCAAGATTACCTACGATAATGACCTTATTGACGCTGCCTGCCATTGCCTTCTCCTATGATTCTATTCAGGGCTGGAGTGTAGTCGCCCATCGCCCTGAGTCCAGAAAACTTTATGCACCGATCTTGCATCAAAAGTGAGAACAAAACAAGTACAAATAAGACTCGCTTTTCGTCGCCATAGTCGCCATATATGTGTTTATGCAAAAAACCATTCATATTCGTGGCGCCCGCGAACACAACTTAAAGAACATTGATGTTGAGCTCCCGCGCGACCAACTCGTCGTGATCACAGGTCTCAGCGGCTCAGGAAAATCATCCCTCGCTTTCGATACCATTTACGCCGAAGGACAACGTCGCTACGTTGAAAGTTTATCAGCCTATGCACGGCAATTTCTGGAGCTCATGCAAAAACCAGACGTTGATTCAATTGATGGTCTTTCACCCGCTATATCGATTGAGCAGAAAACAACGTCACGCAACCCGCGTTCCACCGTGGGCACCGTTACTGAAATTTATGATTACTTACGCCTTCTCTATGCCCGCGTAGGGGTGCCCTACTCGCCGACAACAGGCCTGCCCATTGAAAGCCAAACAATATCACAAATGGCCGACCGTATTATGGCTATGCCCGCAGGTACAAAATTATTGCTCCTTGCCCCTATTGTCCGAGGACGTAAAGGAGAATACCGCAAAGAGCTGCTTGATTTGCGCAAACAAGGATTCCAACGCGTTAAAATTGACGGTGTTGTTTACGATATTGAGGATGCGCCGGCTCTCAATAAAAAAATAAAACATGATATTGCTGTCGTTGTTGATCGTATTATTGTACGTCCTGACCTTGGCAACCGTTTAGCTGACTCGATAGAAACAGCTTTGAAATTGGCCGATGGCTTGCTTTTTGCCGAAAATACAAGCCAAGGCGATGTAACAATATTCTCGTCAAAATTTGCCTGCCCTGTTAGCGGCTTTACAATTGATGAAATTGAACCACGTCTCTTCTCTTTTAATAACCCCTACGGAGCCTGTCCCGCCTGTGATGGATTGGGTGAGAAACTTTATTTTGATCCTATTCTCGTCGTCCCTGATGAAGAGCTTAGTCTCGCGCAAGGCGCCATAGCTCCTTGGAAAAGCATGACGTCACCTTTTTACAGTCAAACACTCGACGCTTTGGCAAAAGCATACAAAACCAGTACAAGCAAGCCTTGGAAGGATCTCGCACCCCTTTTTCGTGACGTCGTTTTACACGGCAGTGGTGACAAAGCGATTTCTATTTCTTTTGAAGATGGAACACGCAGCTTTCGCAATACAAAGCCTTTTGAAGGCGTTCTACCAAATTTGGAACGGCGTTGGCGTGAGACAGAAAGCAGCTGGATGCGCGACGAACTCAGTCGCTATCAAACATCGCACCCCTGTGAAGTATGCCAGGGCAATCGTCTTAAACCCGAAGCTTTAGCTGTTAAAATTGGCGAAAAACATATCAGTGAAATTACAGCACTCTCTATCAAGGCCGCTGGACAGTGGTTCAGTAATCTTTCTCAACAATTAACCCAAAAACAACGCGAAATCGCCTCGCGCATTTTAAAAGAAATCAACGAGCGCCTTGGTTTTCTTAATAATGTTGGTCTTGATTACCTAACCCTCGCGCGGGCCTCGGGTACCTTATCAGGAGGGGAAAGCCAACGCATTCGATTGGCGTCACAAATTGGCTCAGGTTTAACAGGCGTTCTCTATGTTCTTGATGAACCCTCCATTGGGCTTCATCAACGCGACAATGATCGTCTTCTGATTACGCTCAAGCGCTTACGGGATCTTGGAAATACGGTTCTTGTTGTTGAACATGATGAAGAAGCCATTCGCCAGGCCGATTATCTCATCGATATGGGCCCAGGGGCTGGCGCTCATGGTGGGGAAATTATTGCTGCCGGAACGCCTGCCGAAGTACTAAAATCGACAACCAGTATCACCGCTCAATATCTTACGGGCCGACGCTGCATACCCATTCCTGACAAACGACGTACGGCTCCTAAGGATCAGTGGCTCGAGATCATCAAGGCCTCTGGAAATAATTTGAAGAATATCACGGCACGCTTTCCTTTAGGAACGTTTACGTGTGTCACAGGCGTATCCGGAGGTGGGAAATCGACACTTGTTATCGAGACCCTTTACAAAGCTCTCGCACGCCACCTCAACAAGGCTCACGATCTTCCCGCACCCCATGAAAGCATCAACGGGATTGGCTTTATCGATAAAGTCGTCGATATTGATCAATCACCCATTGGTCGTACGCCCCGATCAAACCCCGCTACATACACAGGGGCTTTTACCCCGATAAGGGACTGGTTTACAGGTCTTCCAGAAGCAAAAACCCGTGGTTATAGCGCGGGACGTTTCTCTTTTAATGTCAAAGGGGGACGCTGTGAAGCTTGCGAAGGAGATGGCGTTATTAAAATAGAAATGCATTTTTTACCTGATGTTTTTGTAACATGTGATGCCTGTCAAGGCCGTCGCTATAATCGTGAAACGCTTGAGGTAACTTATCGCGAAAAATCTATTGCCGATGTTCTCGACATGACGGTCGAGGAAGGATGTGATTTTTTTCAAGCCGTCCCAAGTATCCGTGACAAGCTCGAAACGCTGAAACGCGTGGGCCTTAGCTATGTTAAGATTGGACAATCGGCAACAACCCTCTCCGGAGGCGAGGCCCAACGTGTCAAACTGGCAAAAGAATTATCACGTCGCGCCACAGGCAAAACCCTTTATATTTTAGACGAACCAACGACTGGGCTTCATTTTGAAGATGTACGAAAATTGCTCGAGGTCCTTCAAGCTCTGGTCGATCAAGGAAATACCGTTGTCGTCATTGAACATAATCTTGAGGTCATCAAGACCGCGGATTACATACTTGATTTAGGACCCGAGGGAGGCGATGGGGGTGGCTTGATCGTGGCCACGGGAACACCTGAAGAAATATGCCGCGTAAAATTAAGTTATACTGGCAAATATTTGCAACCCTATTTAACGCTCAAAACAGAAAAGCCAAGAAAATCAGCATAAAGTTGATGGATCGATTTCTCTCAAAATCTTTGAAAGAAGCTTTTCCTTATGGATTAAACAGTTTTATAGTTTGAGCCCATTTGTTTTTTATAAGGTAAGCACGCGTGTCCGATACAGCTTCTCATCCTCTTACGGATCAGGCCCTTAAACGTCTTCGCGATCTCGCCACAGGCAATGGACTGACGCCGGAGATGATCCATGTTACGGACATCCAAGAAAAGATTTACACGCTTGAAGCGACACTCACATTAACGCCTCTTTTTGAAACCCAGAACGGATATTATGCAGGCCCCGTCATCGGCCGCAACAAACATATTCTCGGGAGCGCCGCCGAGTTAAAGCAGGATCTTGAGCGGCGACAACAAGAATTTAAAGGGAGCACTTCCTGGATCTCTGCTGTTACTCAAGAATTAAAATCAGCTCAAGGTTCAGGATGGGGGTACAACGATGCAACAATCAGCCTTGCCGATCGTTCTCTTATCTTAACGGCAAGTTCTCCCTGCCCTCAGTGCAAAGGACGGCAACTGATTGCATGCCAATTCTGTCAAGCGTCAGGACAGGTTCTCTGTCCTCAATGTCTTGGACGTCGTCTTGAACCCTGTTTTATGTGTGGCGGACGCGGACAAAATCAAAGCCATGAAGGCGGCATATGTGGGGGGTGCAATGGCACCGGACTTGCCAATTGTCGATTATGCCAAGCGCAAGGACAAACACCATGCCCTCATTGCAAAGGGCGTGGTGGTACAAGCTGCGCGTCCTGTCGAGGAACGGGGCTCATGACAGAAGAAATTGCGATTACATGTGGCGCAAAAACACTCTTCAAAATCACCTCCGAAGGCTTACCAACCGGATTAAGACGAGGCCTTGATCGTCTCGAGTTTGTTAATCTTTCAAAAGGGCATGCAGATATTGAAATGCTTGCGCCGGCACAGGAAGACGATGTGACCACACCGGGAGACAACCCCTCTTCATCCCCACCACCTAACCCTGTTATCGATTACCGTGCAACAATGCCATATGCCGACATTAAAGTGAGTTTCGGCAAAGAACGTCCTGTGCTCATATCGGTTTTTGGCAAACGTGGAATTATGTCCGGTGTTCCACCTTTTCTCGATGCCTCTCTTACCCCATGGCGCGATAAACTAGCTCAAGCTGCGCAAGGCAAAGTGTCCCTCAAGCACGCGCTTGAAGCTCGAGCTCTTTCCGAAGCGTTCTGCTTTGAGGTTGCTCATAAAGATGCGCCGCGCGAATTACGCAAACTTTATCCCATAGGATTATCATCAGAGACATCCCAAGAAATTATTAAAAATCTTCGCCTCGCACTTAATCTTCTAACTCTCAAATTACGTGCCGGGATCGCCGTAACATGGACAATCTTGAGCGCTGTCCTCTTAAGGTTCTGGTTTGTATCGACGCTTCATACTCAGATGACGATGCATCTTTCCATACCCTTATCAATCCTCTTTGATAGCGCCGTCTTGTCGGTGGTTATGCTACTTGGATGGATCTCCTTAAGCGCTTCTATTCACATAATGCTTCGGCAACATTTCCCAGGCACTCCTATCCCTTTGAAACAAAAAATAGGTAAAACAGGCACCACAATGATGGCGAGTCTTTTTGTTATTTTCCTGATTCTGTTGTGGCTAACACCCGTTCAATCGCCATGGCTTCTACTTTTAAAGCACGTCCTTAAGATTTCATTTTTGTGATATAGGGATTTCAGAAGGAAAATAAACAATACAAAGGAGACTCCATTTTTAGCACCTCCTCTAAAATCAAAAACATATAAACGTAAATTTATGAGGGCCTCTTTTTAATTAAAAGAGAGTTCCTAATCACTTTAGGTAACAACCTCGGTACACATTATTATTTTACACATAAAATTTGATAATTAGAATCCATATAGTTCGATCCAATATCATTACAGCCCCATGTCCAAAATCCTTGAGTGTAATTAGCAAGGACAGAACTTTCGACGGCTGTATTGCCCGCGGCAACACTAATACCTTTGCACACTCCAGCTGATGCTGAATAACCACTTGTTATGCACCATTGAGTTGGAGAAATATTAGCTTGCGGTGTAAATCTGTTGTAAAAGGAATTCGTTGTGCTTGACGGTGGCATGCTGACCCAACCAACAGTCGTGCCTTGTGCAAGCGACCAAATGTTGGACTGACACGATAAAAGAACACCAGGACTAGCATTTGATTGGGCAATAGCTCCATTGGTAGCGCATGTACTACCAGGAGATACAGTCGTTGTAACCGTAACAGTTCCTGTTGTTACATTACCTCCCGTAGCGCTCACGCCACTAGCGCAGCTAATAGGATGCGTGCCATCCCACGATAGCAAACTCGATGTACCGCTGGGACAAACCGTTGGAGGAGTTAAAGTTTTGGTGGCCTCCGTCACAGGAGGAAGCACCTGTATGGACGACTGTGCATACACCATGGTGTTACAATTTATAATAAGCATTGCAACCACGAAGGCTTTGCCACAAATCGATTTTAGAATAGTCTTTCTTTTGTGCAATTGAATCTGAACATAATCAAAAAACACACCATTGCCCATTGTGATCCCCCAATAATCTAATGTTTTTTAATATAATTGAGGATATATCGTAATTCTTAATGGCCCCTTAAATAGCGAGATTTATGAAACTTTCTCAGTTTCTAACGCCGTAGTCAGTGTTAAAGCTACCATTTATTATAACTCACCTTTCTGACGGTCCTACTCTATAGAAAAATCAATTTTAGAAAAAGGATTACTCATTTCTTTTTAACCAAATAATATGATTATAATTATTAGGTAAGGAGATGCTCTCTTTTCTGGCTCTTCGCGGATTTTAGTGGGTGATTTTGGGGTATAAAACGGAATAAGTTCCTGCGTAGCATAGGTTTTTAGCATTTTCCGGCGCGTAAAAACGTGGCAGATATTCCTGTATGGAAAATCAAGC
>Ga0302277_1000358_pt1 | contig 36183 bp, 35 predicted proteins | sample III_Bog_N3_1_FD_198759 | JGI IMG/M metagenome (GOLD analysis project Ga0302277, IMG submission 198759) | Peat permafrost microbial communities from Stordalen Mire near Abisko, Sweden - III_Bog_N3_1 | ecosystem: Environmental > Terrestrial > Soil > Wetlands > Peat | place: Sweden: Abisko... | reverse complement strand
TCCGCCATCAGGAATTAGTCAGCACGGTGCCCACAAACGGCCGCGTCGAACCGGATGTTAACTACCAGTACCACAGCCCCCTGGCCGGCCTCGTCAAGAAGGTCAGTGTGCATCCTGGCGACATGGTTCCAGCGGGTAAGTTGCTCATTCAGTTGGACGATCTGCAGGCTGCGGCCCGCATGGCGACTGCCGAAAGCGGCGTAAAAGCCGCCCAGGCCATGATGGAATCCATCACCCACAATGGCTCCCTGCAGGAGCGTCAGGCATCCGCCGCCGACATCGCGCGCAGCCAGCTTGAAAGCGATCAGGCCCATCACGATCTGGACGCACTGACGAAGCTAAACTCGACCGGCGCAGCCTCTGCCAGCGAAGTGGCCGCAGCCCGCCAGCGCGTAGCCACAGCCGACGCAGGCCTCCGCGCAGCCCAACAGAGCTCCCAAAGTCGTTATTCACCTGCAGAAGTAGCGCGCGCCCAGGCCGCATTGTCGGACGCAGAAGCCAATTTAGCGGCAGCCCGCGCAGTGGTCGAGCAATCCTCCTACTATTCGCCGATTGCAGGAACGGTCTACACGCTTGATGCCGGCCCAACAGACTTCGTGGAAGAGGGCAAACTCCTCCTCCAGCTAGCCGACCTGCACCACGAACACGTTGTTGCCTACTTCGACGAGCCGTGGATCGGCCAGCTTGCCATTGGGCAAAAAATCCTCATCAAGTGGGACGCCAAACAAGGCAAGGAGTGGCACGGCCACATCGTACGTACCCCCTCCACCGTCATGGTCTACGGCACCCGCAATGTAGGCGAAGTCCTTGTCCAGATTGACGATGGCGATGGCGACCTGCTGCCCGACACCAACGTCACTGTCACCGTCACCACTTCCAGCGAACCCAATGCACTGAGCCTGCCTCGCGAGGCTCTTCACTCCCAGAACGGCAAACCCTATGTCTTCAAGGTCGTCGGCGACTCGCTGGTCCGTACCCCGGTTACCATTGGAACCATCAATCTCACCCAGGTTGCCATCACTTCCGGTCTCGACGAAGGCGATTGGGTAGCAACCGGCACAACCACGGGAATCCCCTTGCAGGAGGGCGTTCCGATCAAGAAGGTTGGGCCGTGAGAATTTTGCAAATCGCGGCCTGCGCGCTCGCATTGGCCCTCATGCCCGCGTCCATGGTGACTGCTGCGCCAAATCATATTGCTTCAGCAACACCGGCTCCTCGCGATTCCGCCGACCCGTTGGTCGCGGTCAATGCCGCCCTCCAGGCTGGAGAAGCAGACAAGGCGCTTACCCTGATCGGCTCGCTCCCTCAGCCTGTCAGTGCGGAAGCACACAATCTTGCCTGCCGCGTTCGCTACACCCTGCAGCAGTGGGACGCCGCCATCCACGAATGCGAGCAGGCCGTCCAGCAGGATGGTCAAAACAGCAACCACCATCTCTGGCTCGGGCGCGCGTTGGGTGAGAAGGCGGACCGCGCCAGCTTCCTCAGCGCCTATTCGCTCGCCAAGCGCGTCCGCTCGGAATTCGAAGAGGCAGTCAAGCTGAATCCCCGTAACGCCGATGCGCTTGCCGACCTGGGAGAGTTTTACAAGGATGCACCCGGCGCAGTCGGAGGCGGAGTCGACAAGGCCGAAGGTATTGCGACCCAACTGGACAAAGCCGATCCAGCGCGCGCCCATGAGCTTCGTGGTCAAATTGCTGCCGGGCGCAAAGACTACGACACCGCAGAACGCGAATTCAAGCAGGCCATCGCCGCCGGTCCGCACCCCGCCATGCAATGGGCTACGCTGGCCGACTTTTACCGTAAACGCGACCGCTGGACTGACCTGGATTCGGCGATCAACAGCCTCATCGCCGCCGTCGATCGCGATAAGAAGTCCGCTGTTGCGCTCTTTGATGGAGCTTCGGTGCTGACAAAGGCCAAGCGCGACCCGGGCCTTGCCGCAAAAATGCTCAATAGTTATCTGACCAGCACTGCCAAAACTGAGGATGCGCCCGCCTTTGTTGCGTATGTTCGGCTCGCTCGCATTGACGCTCAGTTGGGCAACGCCACGGGCGCTCGGAAGGACCGTGCAGCGGCTCTGGTTCTTGCGCACGAATACAAGCCGGCCTCCGAATCCGGAACCCAGGAAGACAGTCATTGAAGGAACGAGCTAAGTTGAATCTCCTGCACAACCCGCGCCTGGTAGCCGTTCCCATTCTCATTGCCGGGGTTCTCGCTGCTGTGTCTGTGTGTGCCTCTGCACAGGTCTCGCTCACCACTGTAGTCGACCTCGCACAGCGCAACTCAAGCGCCGTAAAGCTTGCTGAAGCGGACCTTCAAAAAGCGCAAGCCGCACTCGCTCAGACTCAGGACGCATATATTCCCAATTTCGTACTTGGCTCCACGATCGGCTACTCTCATGGCTTCCCAACTGGTCAACCCTCCGTGGGAAGCGCGACCATGCAGTCGCTGGTCTTCAGCTATTCCCAGCGTCAGTACTCCAAAGCCGCCCGGGCCGGGATTGAATCCGCCAACGCCAGCCTCAAGGACGCGCGACAGCAAGTCGCACTGGAAGCCTCTTCCGCATATATAGAGCTGGATACCGTAAATCGTGAACTCGCTGCGGCTCAGCAGCAAGAAGCGTTCACTGCGGAACTGCTTCGCATTGAACAACAGCGTGCAGAGGCTGGTGTCGATTCGAATCTGGAATTGTTACAGACCCGGCTTAAAACCGCCCAGCTCAAGCTCCAACGTCTTCATCTGCAGACGCGCGCGGACACGCTCACAAAGCAACTCAATACACTTACCGGACTTCCTCTCGGAACCATCCTGACGGACCACGCAAGCATTCCTGAAATTCCGCCCGTTACCGCGGATCAAGCGCCTCTCAGACTCCCAGGCATCGACGCCGCGGAATCAGCTGCTCAGTCAAAACTGTTCCAGGCGCATGGAGACGATCTGGCGTGGCGCCGGCCCCAACTCGGATTCGGCGCCGTCTACAACTACGACTCCAACGAGCTGAACAGCTACAGTGATTACTATCGGAACTTCACTCCAAACAACGTTAGTTTTGGCATCCAGATCACGATTCCCTTTTTCGACTTTGCCTTGCGTGCCAAGGCAAAGGTCACTGCATCGGAGGCCCTCCGCGCCCAAGTCGAAGCCGAGCAGGCCCAGAGGCAGAACGACGTCCAGATCGCTACCCTCACCGGCAGCCTTCGCGAACTGGACGCTCTGGCCGAAGTCGCGAGCCTGAAGCAGCAAATCGCTGACGCGCAGCTCAAGACCGTCCTCGCCCAACTCGAATCGGGAAACGGCGGAAGCGGTCCGGGCGCGCCACCCCAGCTCACCCCCAAGGCCGAGCAGTTGGCCCGCATCGACGAACGCCAAAAGTACCAGGACGCCCTCGACGCCGGCCTCGACCTCGCCAAAGCACGCCTCCAACTCCTCCGCGCCCTCGGCCACATGGATGACTGGCTCCATGAACTCCACACAAAGTGAGCCTTGTCCGAATCAAATCAGTTGAAAACTAGAGAAAATGTTAGAATAGAAGGGATGCCTATGCCCCTGAAAACGCTTTTCCTGAATCCGCCCTCGTTCAAGAACTTTGACGGTGGCGCGAGTTCTCGCTGGCCCGCAACCCGCGAGATTGAGTCCTACTGGTACCCGGTGTGGCTAACCTACCCGGCCGGCCTGCTCGAGGGTTCCAAAGTGCTCGATGCGCCGCCGCACCACGTCTCCGCCGAGGAAACCATCAAGATATGCAAGGACTTCGAATTCCTTGTCCTCTTCACTTCCACCGTCGGCTGGGAAGGCGATCAGCGGCTCGCAGAGACCATCAAGTCTGAGAACCCTTCCATCAAAATCGCCTTCGTCGGCCCCCCGGTGACCACCGATCCTGAGCGCGCCCTGAATGAGTGCTCCGTCCTTGACTTCATCTGCCGCCGCGAATTTGACTACTCTGTGGTCGAGTTTGCCCAGGGCAAGCCGCTCAGTGAGATCCTCGGCATCAGCTACAAGCAGGACGGCAAAATCCTGCACAATCCAGATCGTCCGCAGGTTGAAGACCTCGACGCGATGCCCTGGGCCACCAAAATCTACAAGCGCGACATGGACGTGACGAAGTATAACGTCCCCTTCCTGCTCCATCCCTACATCGCGCTCTATTCCACGCGCGGCTGCCCGGCGCAATGCACTTTCTGCCTCTGGCCTCAGACTCTCAGCGGCCACGCATGGCGCAAGCGGTCCACGGATGACGTTGCGGCCGAGCTGAAGTGGGCTCACGAGAACTTCCCTGAAGTCAAGGAGTTCTTCTTTGACGATGACACCTTCAATATCCAGAAGGTTCGCACCGTCGAGCTGTGCTCCAAGCTCAAGCCCCTCGGCATCACATGGAGCTGCACTTCGCGCGTCACTACCGATTACGAAACGCTTAAGGCCATGAAGGAAGCCGGCTGCCGCCTGCTCATCGTCGGCTTCGAGTCCGGCGACCCGCAGATCCTCAAAAACATCAAGAAGGGCGCCACCGTCGAACGTGCCCGCGCCTTCGCCAAGGACTGCCACGACCTCGGCCTCACCATCCACGGCGACTTCATCCTCGGCCTCCCCGGCGAGACCAAAGAGTCCATCCGCAACACCATCAACTTCGCCAAGACCCTGGACGTCGAGACCATTCAGGTCTCCATCGCCCACGCCTACCCCGGCACCGAGTTCTATGACTTCGCCAAGGCCAACGGCTACATCACCAACGAGCGCATGGAAGACGGCGGCGGCCACCAGATGGCGCACATCGAGTATCCCGGCCTGCCCGTCGACTACGTCATGGAGATGGTGCACAAGTTTTACGACGAATACTACTTCCGCCCCAAGGCCGCGTTCCGCGTGGTGTGGAAGGCAATCGTCAATCGCGATGTGCCTCGCCTCTATGTCGAAGCAAAGGCCTTCATGAAGCTTCGCTCGCAGCGCAACAAGGCGGTCAAGGCCACACGTGCCCTGCAGGCCGACTCCAACACTCCGGCAAAAGCCGGCGCTTAGTTCCCTCTTCGCAAAGAATCAGGGCGGACGCGATTGCGTCCGCCCTGATTCTTTGCACTCACCTCATCGAAACCTTATGCCCAGCTCCTTACTCTAACGGTAAGGTATTCATCGGGTTGGATAGCAGCCCAGCTCCTTTTTGCCACACAAAAGGCCGTTTCAAATACGCATGGCTCATCGACTTTCGCTACAGCAATACCTCATCCTCGCATTCGTCTCCATCAGTGTGCCGCTCGGCGACACCGCACTTTCCCACGGCATGACCAGCCTGCCCGCCATTTCCCTCGCCCATCCCCTCACGCTCATCGCCGCCGTCTTCACTCCCTGGATCGCCCTCGGCATCCTGCTTCTCATCGGCTATTTCGCAAGCTATCTCACCGCGCTCTCCTGGGCCGATCTCACATACGTCATGCCTGCCACCGCCCTCGGCAATGTATTTGTTGCCCTGCTCGCGCACTTCTGGCTACATGAAACCATCTCTCCAATGCGTTGGATGGGTGTTGCGCTCATCACCGTTGGCGTAGGCTTTGTAGCCCACGGCCCCGCATCCACAACACCGCCTCTCAATTTACCCACCCCCAGCAGCGGGGCGGAAGATTCTCCACTCGACGATGCTCTTGAAGGCGACGCCGACGTTGAAAAGGAGCAGGTGCGATGATGCAAGCCACGAACCTCATCCAGCCCAGCTTCTGGCAGGCCACCGCCATGATCGCCACCATTGTTCTCACGTCGTCCACGGGCGAAGTACTCACCGCGGCAGCCATGAAGTCTATGGGCGACCTCGATGTCATTCGCGCCCGCTCCGGCATGAAAGGAGCTATTCGCGCCGTCGTCACTTCCCCGCTCTTCGTCGCGGGAATCTTTTTCATGGCAATCGCGTTTTTCTCCCTGCTCTTCGCCCTGAATCACATGAATCTCAGCCTCGTTGGCCCAGCCGCAGCCTCCCTCACCCTGGTCACCAACACCATCGCTGCCAAGTTTTTCCTCAAGGAGAGAGTCGATCGTCGCCGCTGGACCGCCGCAGTCCTGGTCTGCATTGGCGTCTACCTGCTGGCGCACTGAAACGCCTCTTAGACTCGCCCATTCTGGACGCGCACAACGCAATCGTATTAGAACGAATCACACTTAAATGGGCCTTGTATCAGTTCACTACATCACAAGGCTGCGGAAATCATTTCAGTTACCCTTGGACGGGAAGGCGTCCTCTTCAGTAATATGGTGAGTACCAACTGAAGTGAAAACGAACCACCTCGCGATGTCGGGTATTTTGGCCCCTCATTTTCATACCCTTATTACAAGCATGAGGGATGTGCGATGGGCCGCTGCTTCAAATTGAACTCAGGAGTCCTGCCGTTTTGCCGATGAATATCGTAATGTCCGTTCGCCGCCTCGCTTCCGCCCGTCACGCTTGCACGCTCGCTGCTGTGGGTGCGCTGCTCGCATTCGGTCCCGTAGCAGGTGCTCACGGCACACAGCAGCACAAGCATCCGCGCCTCAACGCCATGCGGCACATGCTTTCAGACGTCGTCCTGCCTGACGTGGGATTCATACCGGACGAAGACGAAGTTCCCGAGGACGGCCCCAAGTATCAACTTAAGCTTGTTCGCCAGGGCGGCGAAATTATTGACGTGATTTACAGGGTGGGCGATATGTATATCCCCGAGGCACTCGACCAACTTAGCGAATTCCTGCGCGACACCCACAACGATGAGGTCAAGAACTACGATCCCCGCACCTTCGACATACTCCACACCATGCTTGCCAGGCTGAATCGTTCCAGCAACGAAATCGAGGTTCTTTCCGGCTACCGAACCAAGGAGACGAACGACGCGCTCCGCGAGAGTGGAACCACGAACGCTGCTGAACACTCGCAGCATATCGAAGCAAATGCCCTGGATCTACGGGTTCCCGGCGTTCCAGCGGTCGAATTGCGGGACGCTGCGCTTTCCCTCCATGCCGGCGGCGTTGGCTACTACCCTAAGGGCCAGTTTATTCACGTAGACACGGGTCCCGACCGCAAGTGGACCTACGCAAGGCACCACGGCAGGCACACGCACCGCCATCGCCACGCGTAAAGCCGCAATTTCGACCTGCTGAATGTGAAATCCCGCGACACAGAACGGCTGCCAGTCCACGAAATCGTATTCCTCACGGCCCCAGCTACCGGCCTTACTTTCCCCGCATCTAAGCCTGTTGTAGCGCCGGGAATCTCGCTTCATTTTCCGGCACTTCTGTGCTTTCAATGAATCTCTGCGTCTTTCTCAGTCTCGCGATCGCAGTTCCCACCGGCTGGTTCGTGGTCGGCGTGGCGGCGCTTGTATTGCTCATGGCCTTCTTTCTCGCCGGCCTGTTCGGGCCTATGCCCCGCTATGAAATGCGGGACAGGGATCAAATTCCGCCCAACGATACAAGCCCATTCCTGCTTCTTCTCTCTTCCCTTGTCGATGCAGCCATCAATCGCACGGGACGGCTCCGCGTCTTTACCAACGGCCCCGCATTCTATCCGGCCATTCTTGACGCCTTCCGTTCCGCACAACGCAGCGTCAACGTTGAAGCCTACGTCTTCCAAAAGAGCGAAATAGCACGTCAATATGTCGAGATACTCACAGAGCGCGCGCGCGCCGGCGTTCAGGTGAATCTGAACCTCGACGCAATTGGCAGCCTTGGTGCACCCGACAAATTCTTCGCACCGCTGCTCCAGGCCGGCGGCCGGGTCGTCCGCTACAACCGCCTAACGTGGTATCACCTGATGAAGATGGACAACCGCACCCATCGAGAACTTGTTATCGTGGACGGAAACCATGCATTCATCGGCGGCGCGGGCGTTGCGGACCAGTGGTTTACCGGCGCAGGCGGCAAGCCGCGCTGGCGCGACACCATGATCCACGTTGAAGGCGAAGCAGTTGCCAACCTCCAGGCGACATTCATGGAGAATTGGCTCCAGGCAGCAGACGAACTGCTGGTGGGCAATGCCTATTTTCCTGACATCCAGTGCCCTGACCCCACCACTGCGCTCGTCATCAACAGCACACCCACGGCTGGCGGCTCAACCCGCGCGCGCATTCTTATGCAACTGCTCGTCGCCTCGGCAAAAAGCACCATCGCACTCACCACGCCCTATTTTCTCCCCGACAAAACGCTCAGGCGCGAGCTTTGTCGCGCCGTCGAGCGCGGAGTAAAATTGCAAATCCTGGTTCCCGGCATGAAGAGCGACCATATGGTCACGCGCAGCACCAGCCGCGGCGCCTATGGTGAACTGCTCAAAGCCGGCGCCGAGGTCTACGAGTACCAGCCCTCCATGATCCACGCCAAAATTCTCATCATCGACGACTTATGGGCTGTCGTCGGTTCAACCAATTTCGATAACCGTTCCTTCGGCATCAACGACGAGGTCAACCTGGCCGTGCGGGACCCGATTGTGGCTCGCCGCCTCGCCTCCGACTTCACCAACGATCTTTGCGAAAGCCAGCGAATCACCATGGAAGACTGGCATCATCGGCCTCTCACGGAACGATGCACCGAACTGCTTGGCTGGGCAATCGAGCGGCAGCAATAAGTACTCAACCTGCATCACGGAGGAAGGCCGCGGCCTGACCGAATGGACCAGCAATTTCGTATCGCCACCTACAACACCCACAAGTCCCGCGGCTTCGACATGCGCATTGTTCCCGAGCGCATCATCAAGGTTGCGTTGGAACTGGATGCGGATATCCTCTGCCTGCAGGAAGTCATCGACGTTCAGGCGGGCAAGCCGAATCTGAACCAGGTGGAGGAGATCGCCGCCGCCTTCCCCGGCATACACACCGCCTTCGGTGTCAACCGGCAATACCGCGGCGGCGCGTACGGCAACCTCACGCTCTCGCGCTTCCCTATCATCTCCATGTACAACCACGACCTGTCGCGAGCGCTGCGCGAGCCGCGCGGCGTCATCCAGACAGAGATCGAAATCGCCCCCGGCCAGTCCATTCAGCTATTCAATGTGCACCTCGGCACCGGCCACATGGAGCGCCGTTACCAGGCCCGCAAGCTGCTGAACCACGAGATCCTGCTGCAGCCCGATCTGCGCGGCCCGCGCCTCGTATTGGGTGACTTCAACGAGTGGACCCGCGGCCTGACCACGCGGCTGATGCGTAGCCAGTTTCAGACCTTCCGTCCGCGGCATGCTCCGCGTTTCCCGCGCACCTTCCCCGGCATGCTGCCGCTCTTGTCGCTCGATCACTGCTACTACGAGCCGCCGCTGCAACTGCTTGACACTAAACTCTGGCGCAGCCGCACCGCTCTCATCGCCTCCGACCATCTGCCCCTGATTGCCGACTTCATGCTCGCTGCGTGAGGGTGGATGCGCAGGTCAATTCCTTTGCGCGTCGACCCACATATCCGAACCAATCACCGCCGCCAGCCATACCGCGCCCACAAAATACCCGCCCGCCACATCGCTCGGATAATGAACACCGAGGTACACCCGGCTGACGCCGATCCCCAACACCATGAGGATCGCCCCCACCACAAGCGCCGCCCTGGCCCACATGCTGCTCAGCTTGTCATACGTCTTGTAGACAATGACCCCGTACATCACCATCGCCAGCACGGAGTGTCCACTTGGAAACGAGAAGCTGTGCTCGTGCACAAACGCCCAAGGCACTTCCGGTCGCAGCCGCTTGAAGTGCAGCTTCATTACCTCATCCAGCGCCACCCCACCCAGCGCTGCTGCGGCCACAAGTACCGCATTGTCCTTGCGCTTCAACCACCACATCAGCCCCGCAGCCAGAGTCACCACCGGCACCAGCACAAAGGGTGACCCAATCCAACTCAGCCCGCGCATCACCTCGGTGAACGTCGGCTGCGCAAACCCATGCACCCAGCTCTGAATCGCAATGTCCCGCTGTTCAAACGACGCCTTCAGAATCTCGTCATGCAGCTCTACCAGCCCAAAGGTCGTTATCAACGCGGCAGCGAATCCTACCAGCAACAATGCTCCAAATAATTTCCGCTTCCGTACAGAACGCATAAGCCGCAAGGTATCACAAACGGTGCCAAGGCTCCTGGGCGCATGTCTCGCGCGACGCCAATTTTCAGCCTTCTCAAGCCCCCGGCGCACTGCTGTAAGCTGTCACTGATTATTTGCTCTTCGCAACTGTCATCTGCCCACAAACCGCATCAACCCTCGCGGCTTCAAATCCGCATCCAGAACCCGTCTCGGCTCTCCAACCGCAACACAAACCGCCTCTGCGGCAAGGTGCCCACTCCGCGCCCCGCTCTCCATCGTTGAAGGCCATCCCGTCTGCACCCAGTCCCCGGCAAGAAACAGATTCGGCCACGGTGAAACAGCCCCAGGCCGCGACGCATCAATCCCCGGAGGCACGCCAAACGTGGCCCGCACCTCCTTCACCAGCACTACTTTTTCGAGCTTCGCTTCCTTCACCCGCGGAAAGAATTCAGCTAATTCGCGCAGCGCCTGGGCAATCGCCTCATCTCGCGGCAGAGCTGCAAACGCCCGCGTTGCGCTCACCACCAGCTCGATATAATTGCCACCGCGTCCCTGCAGCCGCGACTGGTTATACATCCAGTGAATTTCGCGATCCAGCAGCACCGCATGTTCCAGCTCCGTAATCTCGCGATCAAACCACAGATGTACACTGCAAATCGGCCAATGTTCCTGCTGCGCAATCTGTCGTGCCAACTCTCCTGCCCCGTCCGATGCCGGCAGTTGCGGCAGCAGTTTTTCAGTCGCCTCAAACGGCAGCGCTATCACCACATAATCCGACTTCAAATCGCCTGTCCGCGTCCGCACAGTCCATTGCGATGTAGCTGCGTTCCAATCGGCGCTTTCAACATGCGTATTCAATAGAACGCGACCACCCTGCTCTTCAAGAAACGGCACAACCGGCGCATACAACGCACTCAGCGGCACGGTGCTCATCCCCATGCTTCCCGCCTCCGCCGATTTCATAAACAACTCGCGGATCACCTTCGCTGCATATGGCAGCGCAATCTCGTCAATCTCCGCATTCAGCGCGCTGGCAATCACCAGCCGCCAGAATCTCTGGAGAGTCCCGGGTGTTTGCTTGTGTCGTATCAGCCAGTCTTTCAGCGTCTCCATCGAGTCGCGCGGCACCGGCTTCATCAGCGCATTAAAGGCTCGACCCAGCGCGATTTTATCCGCCCACGTAAATGCGCTCGCGGACATAAACCTTGGCAGCCCATGTAGCGGCGCCGGCAGAAACGAGGGTCCCAGCACAGAACGTCGTCCACCCGGCTCAATCATTGTCATGTCGGTGGTCCAGTGAATCTTGTCCGCGACATCGATCCGCTGATAGAACCCAATCAAATTCGTACAGCACCCAAACAGCACATGCTGGCAGTTATCAATAACCTCACCGACACCCGGATGCAGATACGAACTGGCCCGCCCACCAAGATACCCGCGCCGCTCCACCAATTGCACGCGAAACCCAGCCTCCGCCAGCGCGCAAGCAGCGCTCATGCCGGCGACGCCACCGCCGATGATCGAGACTGTTTTTGTCGTGCGCTGCGCTGAGCTGCTCAACCAACAATCCTTTGCAAACCCATCTTCGCCATGCCTACCGCCAATATCCGCGTCTTCTCGATAGTCGGCACGCTAGCCCTCTTCGAAAACACATCGAAATCCGCGGACTCAATCCGCTTCAGCAACGCATGATAAATCTCCACCAGCACGCCCAACGCCGGCCGGCTCTCCTTATCAATCAGAGGCATCAACTGCTCCGCAGATTCGTAATACTTCTCAGCCCGCCGTCCAATCTCCTGAAGCAGCGCACGTTCCGCAGCCGTCGGTCCCACTCCCTTCGCCCGCTCCACCAGCTGATTCAGCACCACTCCATGTGCCTTCAAATCCTCCAGAGGTAGATACACGCGGTTCCGCTCCGCATCCTCCGCCACATCCCGCAAGATATTGGTCAATTGAAACGCAATCCCAGTCTCTTCGGCCAACTTCTCAGCACGCGGGTCCGTGTACCCAAAAATGCGGATACACACGAGGCCAACCACAGAAGCGACAAGGTAGCAGTAGCGATACAAATCATCGAATGTCGCGTAAGTATCCGGCGCGTCCCCATGCACCGAATCGAGGTCCATCGTCACGCCCGCCACCAGCTCATCCAGCAGCGTCAACGGAATCTGAAATCGCACCATCGCGTCGCGAACCGCAATGAAAACGGGATCGCTGGTCGCACCGTCGGCACTCGCCGCACGCCATCCGGCCAGCCACGCATTCAGCCCCGCGCGCCTCTCCGCCATGGGCACGCTTTCATCGTCGGCCAGATCATCGGCCTTCCGCATGAATGCATAAATGGCGCAGATCGCGTTACGCCGCGGCTTGGGGAGCGCGACAAACGCATAATAAAAATTCTTCGCTTCGCGTTTGGCAATTGCCCGGCAAACCGCGTACGCCGAGCTCAGCGTCAATTCACCCGGAGCCGTTCCGTCCGTTGTACGCTCGACCGTCAATCCGCCTTCTCTGTGCCCACGTTATAGCGGCTGAGGGCCTTAAACGGGAACAGCTTCGCGCTCACTGCCCTCAGTGCAAGATTGAACTTGGTGAGTTTCGAAATGGAAGGCCGGCTGCTCAACACGTCGTAGTCCAGCCGCTCAATCGCCCGAAGAATCTCCAGTCCCCCGCGGCTGAAAAGGTCCAGATCGAGCGCCAGATCCCGGGCCACCAATGGAATCAGATCCATTCCCTCTTCGAAACGCCCCCGGGCAAAATCAACCTCGAGGCGCATCAGGTCGCGAAACTCCGGCGTCGCAACTCCCTGTGCAATCGTCTCGTCGCTCACTCCGTAGAATCCCATATCCTGCTGCGGGATATACACGCGCCCCTTGGCCCAGTCCCGGCCCACGTCCTGCCAGAAATTCGCCAACTGCAACGCGGAACAGGTCGCGTCGGAAAGCCGGAACTTCTCATCGTCCACCTCGCCGCAGGCGTACAGCACCAGCCGCCCCACCGGATTCGCTGAATAACGGCAATAATCCAACAGGTCAAGCATGGTCGCATAACGCGTATCCGTCTGGTCTCGCCGGAAGGCCGTCAACAGATCCGCAAACGGCTCCTTGGGAATGGAACACGCATGTATCGTCTCCGCCAGCGCCACAAATACCGGATGCCGCGTCTCACCCGCATAACACGCATCCAGCTCATTTCCCCAAAAATCCAGCAAGGCCAAAGATTGAGCCGTGTCGCCTACCTCGTCTCCCAGGTCGTCAGAGACCCGGCAGTACGCGTAGATTGCGTGAAAGTGGGGCTCCAGCGCCTTGGGCAAAAACAAGCTCGCCACATGAAAGTTTTCGTAGTGCGACTTCGCAAGCTGCTTGCACCATGCCCGTGCTTCAGCAGGAGTCGGCGCCACCGCAGGCATCCCATAACTCGCCGGCAGCGCCGCCCATCCACGCGCAATCAACTCATCCTGATCCAGCGTTACGGCCGTGTTTTCCGTCTTGTCAGTTGCCATGGTCATCGCTTAGGGCACAATGGCGGTCTTGATCTCGCTGCTGCGCTTCATCAGCTTCTCAAAGACACGGTTAAGTTCGTATAAGTGTGCGTGCCCGGTAATAAACGCGCTCGCCTGAAAACGGCCACCGGCGATAAGCTCCAGCGCCTTGCGGCATATTGCCGGAGTGTGATGAAACGTGGCCCGAAGTGTGATGTCACTGTAATGGATCCGGTTCGTATCTAATGTGACGTGCGTCCCAACTGCGCATCCGCCAAAGAAGTTCACCGTACCGCCCTTGCGCACCAGTTCCACCGCTTCCTGCCATGCCTCGGGAACGCCCACAGCTTCAATCGCAATGTCCACTCCGCGGCCCTTCTCTGTCAGAGCGCGCGTCTCACTGATGGCCTTGCGTATGCTCGAAGTCTGCACCACATGCGACGCTCCCAATTGCCGCGCCGCTTCCACCTGTCCGTCGTGCTTCACAATCGCAATTGTCTGGCACCCCGCTAGAGCGGCCACGTGCAGAATCATCAGCCCCAGCGGACCGCCTCCGATCACGGCAACCGTATCGCCGGAACGCGGACGCGAATCCTCAAACCCATGCACCGCGCATGCAAGCGGCTCCGTCAGCGCCGCGTGCTCCAGCGGAACATGATCCGGAACCTTCAGCGTATTCTTCGCTACTATTCGCGCGGGTATCCGAATAAACTCGGCATACGCGCCGTTATTAAACAAAAGATCGTCGCACAGGTTTTCCTGGGCCCGCTCACAAAAATAACAATGCCCGCATGGCGCGGAGTTCAGAGCCACCACCCGGTCGCCGGGCACAAAATCCACCACGCCCTCGCCCGCCTGTACCACCGTCCCAGCCAATTCATGACCAAACAGCGCCGGCGGCACAATCATGCGCGCATGATACCCGCGCCGGAAAACCTTCAGATCCGTGCCGCACGTCAGCGCCGCGCCCACGCTCACCACCAACTCACCGGGCGCCGCTTCAGGCAGAGGAACGCGCTCAATACGAATGTCTTCGCGGCCGTGGAGGACTGCGGCCTTCATGGTTGTCGCCATCAGGACCCGCCTCCCCCTCCCGGAACAGCCTCAATCATGATCTTCATTGAGTCTGCCTTGGGGTGCGATGCGATCTCGATCGCCGCTACCGCTTCCTCCAGTGGAAACCGGTGCGAGATCAATGGCGTCAAATCGAATCCGTTGCGGTAACCGTCAAAAACCAGCTCGGTCACCTCATCCAAAATGGGGAACGAAGACGAGTACGACCCCATCAGCGTTTTCTCGTCCATACAAACCGCGCCTGGATCAAAGTTAGCCTCGCCGTGTTGAGTCTGCGCGAACAGCATTACCTTGCCTCCGGGCCTCACCGCATCCATCGCCGTCTTGATCAGCGCGTTTCCACCCACTGCCAAAATTACCGCATCCGCGCCGCGTCCATCGGTCTCCGCAAATACACGCTCCACAACATTCTCGGTCCCGGCATGAATCGGATTCCGCAGCCCGTACCGCGCCGCAATCGCATGCCGCTCTGGGAAAAGATCCGACGTCAGCACCCGCGCCCCCGTCCGTTGCGCAAGCACGGCGTGCATCAAGCCAATCGGTCCCTGCCCAATCACCAGCACGGTATCGTCCGCAGCCAGGTTCAACAGCTTCACGCCCTTCAGCACCGTGTTCACGGGCTCCACAAAGGCAGCCTGCTCAAATGGAACTCCATCCGGCACCCGCACCACGCCGCGGTTGGCCACCACAAAGTCCATCACCCGAATGTACTCCGCAAAGCCCCCGCCTGACGGTTCGAAACCGGCGGTAACGCCAACTTTTTTGTAAAGCGGGCATTGCGCCGGCGTCTGCTTGCGGCAGTAGTAGCAGTCCCCGCACGGCACATGATGGAACACCATGACCCGCTCACCCACCTCGAAACAGGTCACACCGTCGCCCACCGCGACAATCACGCCCGCCATCTCATGCCCGAAAATCCGTGGCGCCGAGTGCGATCCGGTGTGAATCTTCTTCAGGTCCGTCCCGCACACCCCGCAGGTCGCCACCTTCACCAGCAACTCCCCCGGGCCAATCTTCGGCACCGGCACCGTCTCCACGCGCATATCGTTCATGCCGCGGTACACCACCGCCTTCATGGTTGCGGGAATGCTTGCCGCCCCTTGCGCGAGTTCACCGGTGCTTTCAATGTTTGAGATCTGGGTAGCCATTCGATTTACTGATTATCCCTCGTTGGTTCAAGATTTCGCACAACAATTCCGCGATCTCTCCGGCGGCCTTCTTACTATTCTCGCCCATCCGCATCAGTGCGGGCCAGTGCCACGGTCTTAGAAGCGAATAAAGGACAAGGCCGACCAGCCGAAATTCCCCTGCCGGCCCAATAAACCGGTTGAAATCAGGGAGCCGATCCCGAAATCCGTCACTGACTCCCTTGACGCAATAGAACGGAATCCCGCGCATCGCCGCCAGCCGCGCCACACCCGCAGCCTCCATATCCACCAAGCCAGCCCCGTAAGCCCCCGCTAGCCGCAATTTTTCAGCTTCCCCTGCCACGATCGGGCTAGTCACCAGCAAAGCACCCGGATGAGAAAGAGTCGAAGCCTCAAACCGTTCTCCCGTCCGCGCATCCAGCACTCGGCTCACATGGAACGCACACCCCGTCGCAAATTCGTCGGTTAGAGCTCCAGCCCAACCAGTCGAAATCACAAGATCAACCGGCCCATCCTTCTCGACTTCAGAAAACGCCCGCGTAGCCGCATCCACGCCCGCACCGCTGCAAGCCGCGACCCATTCAATCCCATCGGCCCAAGTCTGCCGCCACAGATGAACGTTGCCGCGCCTTTTGTGCGCCCAGCCTCCCTTCGTATTCGAGGCAAGGAACGGCTTCAACTCACCGGGCATGGCGGCGATGATGGCGATGCGCGTCACGGCGCATACCCATGCGCCCTAAACCACTCAATCGCCGCCCGCATCGCCGGGTAAATCCTATAGATCCGAAACCCCAACTCCTGCTGCGCATGCGCACTGGATGCAAACATCTTCTTCCGCCCCATCCGCACCTCTTCGAGCGTCGCCCGCGGCTCCTTCCCACGAATCCGCCCCGTAATCCACTCCTCAAAGAACGCATACGTCGCCGCCACGGCAAACGGAATCTCCACAGTCGGCGAAGGAATCCCCGTAATCGCTGACATCTTATCCAGAATCTGCTTCAGCGTCAGGTTTTCCCCGCCCAGAATATACCGCTTCCCCGGCGTCCCCACGGTCAGCGCCGCCACATGCGTCCGCGCCACCTCGGCCACATCCACCAGGTTCAGGCCAGTGTCCATATACGCCGGAAACTTCCCATTCAGAAAGTCGACAAAAATCCGCCCCGTCGGCGTCGGCTTCGCATCATTCGGCCCGATCGGCGTCGTCGGATTCAGAATGATCACCTTCTGTCCGCCCTCAGCCGCCTTGATAGCCTCCTGCTCCGCCAGAAACTTCGAACGCTTGTAATGCCCCACCATGTCTTTGAGCGAAACCGGCGTGTCCTCATTGATGACCAGGCCATCGGTCCTGAAGTGCATGGTCGCCACGCTGGAGGTATACACAACCCGCGGCACGACCGACTCCCGCGCCATTCGCAGCAACTCCCGCGTCCCATCCACATTGGCCTTGTACATTGCCGCAGGATCACGAATCCACAGCCGGTAATCCGCAGCCACATGCATCACTGCGTCGCAGCCAGCCAGCGCAGACCGCAGCGATTCAGGCGCGAGCAAGTCCCCAACGACAGTCTCGCCCGCCACTCCTTCAAGATTTTGAAGATTGCTGGATTTGCGAACCAGAAGCCGAAGGTCGGCTCCCTCAGCGGCAAGCGCCCGCGCCACATGATGGCCCACAAATCCCGTAGCGCCTGTAAGAAAAACTTTCATAGCTTTGAATCTCAAACACCATCTTAATTCGTTGAATGGTGTCGCTCGATTGCAACCAATTATCGGATGAAGCTCGTCGAATAATGTAAAACTGCATTACAATGTAAAAGGAGGTTGATCCTATGCCGATTGTGAGTACGACGTCGCGGGGACAAGTGACCCTTCGGAAGGAAATCTTCCAGCATGTCGGAATCAAACCTGGTGAAAAGTTGGAAATCGACCTGTTGCCCGGCGGAGAAATCCGGGGCCGTGCGGTAAAGAAGAAGGGCAGCATCGACGATCTTGCGGGATTCCTGAAGGGCAAGACTAACGGTGCAAGGCTGACGATTGAAGAGATGGACGAAGCCATTGGCCAAGCCGTCGTCGAAGAGTTCCTGAGAGGCGTTCAGCGATGAAGGTGGTCGCCGACACCAATGTTCTTCTGCGCTTTCTGCTGGCCGACGATCCTGCGCAATACAAATTGGCGCTCGAAATTATGAAGACTGCAGAGGCCGTTGTAGTCACGACTGTTGCACTCTGTGAGCTGGCCTGGGTTTTGCGCAGCAGCTATGGTGTCTCCCGCGTGAACATCGCGGCAACGATTTCCGGGTTACGCGAGACAAGCAAGATTCAACTGGACGGCGCTGCCGTTGATGCAGGACTGTCAATGCTTCAGCTGGGCGCGGACTTCTCCGACGGCGTGATTGCACACGAGGGGCGCTGGCGAGGTGGTGAGACGTTTGTTTCCTTCGACAAAAAGGCCGTGTCGGCGATTGCAAAACAGGGGCTGAAAGCAAAGTTGCTCACATAGCACCGGAGACTTTTATTCGCCTACTAGCCGCACTTGCTGCCAAGTTCCGGCGGCGGTGATTCCCGCTTCTCCAGCGGCACCAAAAGCAGGCCGTGGCCTTCCGCAGACAGCTCAATCTCATACGTGGCCCCCGGATAAAGCCCCGTCAGCTCCTGCAATTCTTCAGGCAGCGCGATGCACCCACACTCCTGCACCCGGCCAACCATCAGCTAGTCCAACTTATCCGGCACCAGCGCGATGTTCTTCTCGCCGGCCGCCTTCTTCTCGTTGTACTTCGCAACCCAGTCTTCCCAGTGCTTGCCGGCTGCGCGATCCTTGCCCGTAAACTCCAGCCGCGCAATCTCCGCGTAGCTCACCTTACGCTTGTCAGCAGCCTTCGGCGTGAAGTAGTGCACCCACGATTCCGCCAGCGAATTACCCGTTGTGCGATTGAAGATGTAGGCCTCAACCACTTCGCCGTTCTTCAGCGTCAGCGTCACATCGCCGCGATAATCGAATGCCTTCTCAAACGCCTTGTGCACATCTTCGTCGCTCGCAAACTCGGGAATCCATCCTTCCAGATTCTCGTGCGCAAAGCCGGGAGCAACTTCCATCTCCTCGATCTGTTCCCGCGTATATTTCAGGACTTCGGCACTCATGCGTTGGTCTCCTCAAGCGCACGCTCAGGCTTGGCAATCTGAACCAGCGTCGCCGGCCCATGCGGGGCGGATTCGTTCAACAGCTTCAGTGCGTGCTTGTCCTTGTACATGCTGAAGGTGCCCTTGACCATCGCCCAGAAGCCCGACATACTTCCGAATCCGTCAATCACCGCGGTCGGCTCATACCCGCAACTCACCATGCAGTTGGCGCATTTCGCGTTGCCGCTGGCCACGCCGTACTCTTCCCACTTGGTGGTTTCCATCAGTTCCTTGAAGGTATCGACGTAGCCATCCTGCAGCAGGTAGCACGGCTTCTGCCAGCCAAAGATGTTGTAGGCCGGCGAACCCCACGGAGTGCAATCGTAATTTCGATCGCCCATCAGGAACTCAAGAAACAGCGGCGACATGTTGAACTTCCACGACTTCTTGCGGTTCGACAAAATCGCGCGGAACAACCGGCGGACCCGCGCGCGGCCCATAAAATGCGTCTGGTCCGGCGCCTTGTCGTAGCTGTACCCCGGCGAAAGCACAATCCCTTCCACGCCAATAGCCATCATTTCGTCAAAATGCGCGCGCACGCTGTTTGGATCGGTGCCGTCAAAGAAGGTCGAGTTAGGCGTAACGCGGAAGCCTGCCTTGACCGCAGCCTTGATGCCTTCAATCGCAATGTCGTACCCGCCCTCGCGGCACACGCTGAAGTCGTGATGGTCGCGTTGCCCGTCCAGGTGCACAGAGAATGTCAGATACTTCGACGGCGTAAACTCGTGCAGCCGCTTCTTCAATTCCAGCGCGTTCGTACACATGTACACATACTTCTTGCGCGCGACCAGGCCGTTCACGATTTCGACGATTTGGGGGTGCAAAAGAGGCTCGCCGCCCGGAATCGCCACCATCGGCACGCCGCACTCTTCCGCCGCCGCAAAACACTCTTCCGGCGTCAGTTGCTTCTTTAAAATATGCGGCGGATATTGCACCTTGCCGCAACCGGCGCACGCCAGGTTGCAGCGGAACAGAGGCTCAAGCATCAGCACCAATGGATAGCGCTTCTCGCCCGACATCCTCTTCTTCAGCACATACGTTGCAACCGTCCACATCTGTGAGATAGGAACAGCCATATTTTGATTATCCTCCAGCGCAAATCTCTGCGCGTTTCCTAAGTACTGTTCAAGTCCGCTAGCTCCGAGCCAAACGCCAAAGACTGTCGAACCGCTTTCAATTTTGATCCAAAAGCTGAAAGCTGAAAGCTAAGAACTGCTCTTCAGTTCCATCGCCTTGCTGTAACTCGTCAATGCCAACAGCGGGAAGTACTGTCGGTACAGGTTGTACGAAAGGTAGAAGACCTTGGGGAAGCCGGTTCCCGTAATGATAGCCTGCCGCCTGGGCCCCTCACCCATCGATTCGTCCCAGCTTCCATCAGGTAGCTGACGAGTCAACAGCCAGCGAACTCCCTTGGCCACGGAATCGGAACGGTCGTCTCCTGCCGCCAGCAATCCCAGCATCGCCCACGCAGTCTGCGACGGAGTACTTGGCCCAATCCCACGCGTATCTGGATCGTCATAGCTGCCGCACGTTTCGCCCCATCCGCCATCGGGATTCTGCACCATCCTGATCCACTCCGCAGCCTGTTGAACCTGTGGCTCAAAATGATCGAAGCCAATGGCATCCAGACCGCGCAACACCAGGAACGTCCCGTAGATGTAGTTCACGCCCCACCGGCCAAACCAGCATCCGTCCGACTCCTGCTCGCTCAGAATAAACTTGATCGCCTTCTGCACGCGGCTGTCGTCCTGCGTGTATCCATAGGTTGCCAGCATCTCCAGCATCCGTCCCGTAATGTCCACCGAAGGCGGATCCAGCATCGCGTTGTGATCCGCAAATGGAATGTACTGGAAGATCATCTTGGTGTTGTCTTTGTCGAAGCTGCCCCAGCCGCCATTCCGGCACTGCATGGCAAACTCCCACTCAATCGCCCGCTGCGCCACCTGGTGCTGATACCGCTCCCGCGGATTGTCCACCTTGTTCAGCGCCAGCAGCACCTGCGCCGTGTCATCGGTGTCGGGATAAAACTCGTTGTTGTACTCGAAGTACCATCCACCCGGCTCGGTATTGGGCACCTTCACAGCCCAGTCGCCCTTGTGCCGCACTTCCTTTGACAACATCCAGTCCACTGCCTTCAACATGCGGTCATCTGTCCGCGACACGCCCGCTTCACCCAGCGCATACACGGCCTGCGCCGTATCCCACACCGGAGAAACCGCCGGCTGCATGCGGAACGTCGGCTCCGGCATATCCGCAGTAGGAGGCTGCTCAATGCCCAGCTTTTCAAACTCGTCGCGTGCGCGAATCACCTGAGGATCGTCTTCCGAGTAGCCCAGGCACCGCAGCGCCACAATCGCATTCAGCATGGCCGGATAAATCGCGCCCAGCCCATCCGTCATCTCCAGCCGTTCCAGCATCCACTTTTCCGCTTTTGCCAGAGCAATTTTCCGCAGCGGCCGCAGGTGCACCGCCTCCGCAAAGTGGAGAATCCGATCCAGCACCAGGAAGAAATTGCGCCACGAGATGATCGATTTGCGGTCCATCCGCAGTCGAAGCTTCGCTCCCGCCCGTCCGCCCACAAACAGCTCGTCAATCCCATGTTCCGGCGGGATCTTCTTGAACGGCTTCTTGGCGTAAATGATTGCCAGCGGCACAAGAATCGACCGCGACCACGACGAGATCTCATAAATATTGAAGTAGAACCAATTGGGAAACAGAACAATCTCAGGCGGAATCGCCGGAACCGCGTCGTAGTCGTACTCGCCCAGCGCGCACAAATACACCTTCGTAAAGGTGTTCGTCGCCACCACGCCGCCATGCGCAAGCACCCACTCGCGGCACTTGACGAGCCGCGGATCGCTCGCAGGAATCCCCATCAGCTTTGCAGACGAATAGCACTTCACTGAAAGCGAAATATTTCCCGGGCCGCCGGGATATAGACTCCAGCTCCCGTCCTCATTCTGGAACCGCAGCATTTCCGTCAGCGCCCGCTTCAACCGGCCCGGATCGCCCGTCTCCAGCAGCGTATGCAGGAAGATGTAGTCTGCCTCCAGCATTGAGTCCGCTTCCAGCTCACCACACCAGTACCCGTCCGGATGCTGCTGCGAGAGTATGTAATCCCTGGAACGCTCAATTCCCACCCGCACTTCCGCAGGATCTGCATCAATCCTGCCAAATCGCGGTGCCGCCGTCGTTGCAACCACGGACAGTGTCTTCCCTTTTTTTTGACTCATGCGGTTTAAATCGCCTCAGTTGTAACGCGAAAATTTCCAGTAAACAACGAAATCCCGCAATCGGAACATAGAACTCAAAACTTAAAACTGTGAACTAAGAACTGCTTCTACCGCACCGCTACAGGTTCTCCGCCACCCGCTCCGCCAATCGCCTGAATGATCTCCGGAGGCAAGCCAAACCGAACGTTTTCCGGCATGACCTCCACTTCTTCGACGCTGGAAAATCCGTTTAGTCGCAGATAATTCACCACGTCCTCCACCAGGATTTCCGGTGCAGACGCTCCAGCCGTAACCGCCACATTCGTAACGCCTTCCAGCCACTTCGGATCGATCGCCTGGGAGTTGTCAATCAGGTACCCAATGGTCCCCAGGTTGCGCGAAACCTCAACCAGCCGGTTCGAATTCGAGCTGTTCGTCGACCCCACCACCAGCACCAGTTCTGCCTTGTTCGCGACGTTGCGCACCGCAACCTGCCGATTCTCCGTGGCATAGCAAATGTCCTGCGTGTGCGGACCCACAATATTCGGAAACTTTTCCTTCAGCGCGTGGATAATATCCCGCGCCTCGTCCAGACTCAGTGTCGTCTGCGTCAGATACGCCACGCGGTTCGGGTCTGGGACCTTCAGCTCGGCTACTTCCTCAACATTCGAAACCACCTGCGTCACGTCAGGCGCCTCGCCCAGCGTTCCCTCAATCTCGTCGTGATCGCGGTGGCCAATCAGCACCAGCGAGTAGCCCTGCTTGGCAAACTTCACCGCCTCAATATGCACCTTGGTCACCAGCGGGCACGTCGCGTCAATCACCTTCAGCCCGCGGCTCTTGCTCAGTTCCTTTACCGCCGGAGACACCCCGTGCGCCGAGTAAATCACTCTTTGGCCGTTCGGGACATCGTCAATTTCATGAACAAAAATCGCGCCTTTTTCCGCTAGCTCATTCACAACATAGCGGTTATGCACAATCTCCCGGCGCACATAGATAGGCGCCCCAAAGGTTTCCAAAGCGATCTTCACAACATCGATCGCGCGCACCACACCGGCGCAAAAGCCGCGCGGCTTTAGCAACAACACCCTTTTTTCAGTGGGGGAAGTCTCGGAGTGGTTACCGTTCGAGAGGTTTTCAAGCACAGAAGTGGTCACATCTCTCAGTATACCAACGGCTTCAATTGTGCGGTAGGCCGGGGCGTTATCTCCGGTATAAACAATGCAATATCCTCGCGGTCTTATGCGCCGAGGTACGCCAGGAACGCCCCAAACCGCATCCAACAAAATACCCGAGCGGCCCCCACGAGGTCATGCCCATGCGTACTATCCTCCGCGTATTCTTTGCCACGCTTCTTGCCGGAGTCCTACTGGGCTTCCTGGCCATCGCCTCCCTTGGTCACCTTGCCCACGCCGGCTTCTGGAGCAAGTTCGCCAATTTCGTCACTGGCCGCTCCGCCACAATCGACACATCCTCCCCCACCGTCGTCGAACGGATCCGCCAGCTCTCCCGCCTCGAATCCGTCGTCTACTCCCTCGACAAAATCGTTGAAGGCCAGCGTCAAAGCTCTTACATCCCCGACTTTCTGGTCGGCGACAAGCTCATCCTCGTAGCTCACGGCGAAGTCATCGCCGGCGTCGATCTCCAGCAGCTCAAGCCCGCCGACGTCTCCGTCAACGGCGATTCCGTTCATGTCAAATTGCCCGCAGCCCAGGTCTTCACCACCCGCATTGACAACGGCCAGACCAAGGTCTTTTCCCGCAGCACCGGCCTGCTCGTTAATCCGGATGTGAACCTCGAGTCCCAGGTCCGCCAGGCCGCCGAGCAGCAAATGACGCAGGCCGCTCTCGACGACGGCATTCTGATGAGAGCCCACGGCAACGCTCAGGCCGCTGTCAGCGCCCTTCTTTATGGACTCGGCTTCCATAAGGTCGCTGTCGAGTAAGCCACTCTTCACTTCCCCTCCCGCGTTCTCCACGGACTCAACACCGCATAACAAGGCGTAGCCGTCACCGTAGCCTTACTCACATTCAGCAACTTCCGCCTAACCAGCCACCCCACCGCCGTCTGCGCCGAGCTCTTCGAAACCCCAATCGACTCGGCCAGCTCCTGGTAGCTGATCTGCACCTCCGCACCCCTGCGCTGCTCCTCTGCCGCCAGCCACAGGTAGACAAGAAAACTCACCGGCCTCTTGTCATGGCCCACAAGGTCCCGCATCAACACATCGGTCACGTAATCGTCGATCTTCAACATAGCTATACCAATCAGAAGTATAGCCATAACTACCAGATTGCATCCGAAATTCAACCCCGCTATAGTGCGGGAATCTCAACCCGGAGGCTCTACATGATTCGCGGAATCAAGCTCGTCAGCATCCCCGTCAGCAACCAGGATGTCTCGCTCAAGTTCTACACAGAAAAGATGGGATTCAAAGTAGCAACCGACCAACCCATGGGCCCCGGCCAGCGCTGGATCGAGCTCCTCATCCCCGGCTCCGAAATAGGTCTCGCCCTCTTCACCCCGCCCGGCCACGAGAGCAGAATCGGTGGCTTTCAGCCAATGACCTTCTGGTGCGACGACGTCTTCGCCACGGCATCCCTGCTCCAGTCCAAAGGCGTGGAACTGGCAGAAGAGCCGAAGAAGCAAATCTGGGGCACCATGGCCAAATTCAAAGACCCAGACGGCAACGAATTCGTCTTCTCCAGCCGCTAATGCAAGGTTCCCGCGTCCCAAACCCTCGATAAGGCTCGATCGACTTGGCATCATTCCGGAAATGCTCTGGGATACTGCGGCGTTTAGCAGGACCTATCAAATTGACGGAGCCAAAAACATCCTCAATGAGCGCATTGACCTGTTGGCGTAAATCCACGACTGAGCGGAGCCGATCGGCTGGGCTATGCAGACTTTTCGAGACTGAACCGGCAATATCGAGTACTTTCGGCGCTTAGTGTGGTCCGCTCGACTCGGCGTCCCGCCTGTGCACACATGAAATGCGGCCTGAGTCCAGCAGACTCACGGAACCTTTGTGAACCAACGACCGTATAAGAGTTACGGCATCGCTGCTGCCGACGTAGCTTGAGAGATAACAGGAATTTTCCTAAATGAATATTTTCTGCACTCTTTCGCATCGCCGCATATGATTCACTTCCTTTGCTCCGGTGTTTTACTGGGGAATGGTCGACAAATAGAGAAAGGGAGAGGCATAGTGCATCGGCGTGAATTCTTGTTGAGCTCAATTGGTGCGGGGATCGTCGCTCTTCGAGGCGATTGTTTTGCTGAACCGGCGACGGATCCGATTCGCGCTGCGCTGCAGCAGACTGTGGGTACGCGCGACAAGGTCGCCGGCATGATTGCCGTCGTTGTCGACGAATCCGGCACGCGGTTGACTTCTTACGGAAGCTCCGGCGTGCCCAATCTCGCTATGGATCGCGATAGCGTTTTCGAAATCATGTCGATCACAAAGGTGCTGACCTCGCTCTTGCTTGCGGACATGGCCGCGCGCGGCGAGGTGGCCTTTGACGATCCCCTTGCGAAGTATCTTCCGCCTTCGGTGACACTGCATGAAAAGGTTCGGCCGATTACGCTTCTTGATCTTGCGACCTATACTTCTGGCCTGCCGAACATGCCCGGCAATTTGCCGCCGGACTGGTATGCCAATCCCGAGCCGATGAGAGACTATACTGAGGCCAAGCTCTATGAGTTTCTCTCGAACTATGTGCCGAAATATGAGTCAGGCACGCATTACGAATACGCTAATCTCAGCTTCGGATTGCTTGGCATAGCGCTCGCTCGCCGCGCCGGCAAGAGCTACGAAGAGTTGCTTATCGAGCGAGTCTGCGGCCCGCTCGGCCTCAGCCACACTCGCATCACGCTGACCAGCGAGATGCGGCGGCACTTGGTGCAAGGCCACGACCTCGACCTGAAGCCGACTCAGCTGTGGGATTGGCCGGCCATACCGGGGGCGGGCTATGTCCGCTCGACCGCTAATAATCTAACAGTATTCCTCAAGGCGTGTATGGGGCTCACGCAAACCTCGCTAAGTGCACCAATTGGGCGATTGCTTGAAACGCGGAAATCCACACCCCTTGCCGGAACGGATGTGGGGCTGGGCTGGTTCATCTCATCGGACGGGAAAGAGGAAATTGCCTGGAAGTCTGGTCTGTCCGCCGGCTGCAATACGTTTATTGGTTTCTCGACAAAAAGACGCCGCGGCGCGCTCCTTCTCTCGAACTTTCTTTGGCAGCCAATCGATGCGGGTACGATCAATATGGGTATAAAGATGATCAACCCGGAATTTCACTCAGTCGACTTCCATGCGCTTTATATATGAGTAGACGCGCTACGAATTTGTGATCCCGGCCAGGGTGTGCCTCGATTTACGCGAAATCGCCAATTCGCTCACCGACATCGGATTACTACCGCGAAGTCGGCAACGGTTCGCCGATCTTGCCGGCCAAGAAAGTCTGTACAAGAAAACAGGCCAAACCACGCTTCAGGCCAGTTGCCAGCCAGCTTTGCAGATAATTACCCGCCCCCGGCGCACAATAAGAACAGTGAACCTATGAGCGCGATCGTCTCACCCATTAACGGCAGTCCCGTTACCGGGAAAATCAACTGTAACCTATTCGAAATAAAAGCTTTCCATGCACAGCCTTCTCAATCGCCGCAGCCCATGGTTAACTTCCTCTGGTTTCGCAACTCTCCAGGGTTAGCTTTAAGCGGTGTTCCGAACCATCCACGGTTTATTAGGGGAAGCATCCTAACCTTCCAGAGTAATATTTCATGGATTTCGACTACGTAAGCAATTGATAATAAATTACTTAGCTGAAATCCAACAGAGAACACGTCCCCCGCGTTTTCGGGCTGTGAAACTGTGATGCCCCCTAAACTGCTCAAAATAAATAATTTAAAGAGATAAAACGCACAACAACACAGCCCCTGTGTTCCTGTGAAATGGCGGGCCAACCGAAGTCAGCTTTCAGCAATTACCTCTCGCGAAACCCACCAAAGCACTTCCCCGAAAATCTTCCACTTTGAAGCGTTGCTCACGTCTACCGGCATGCACTTGTGATTCGCTGATACCAGCAAATCAACACCGCCTACACGCGTAAAACGCGCAACCTTGAAGCCCAGGTCCCGATGCGAAACCACCGCAATTCGCTGGTGCAGTTTGTCCCGATCTACCACTTCGGTATCGACAAACAGGATTGACCCTGGAGCGATCACCGGACTCATCGAATCGCCGGAAAGATGCATCGCAACCATGTGTTCGGGATGAGGGCACCAGGAAAGCGGCGCCAGGAGCACCTCTTCCAACTCCACGCGTGCCAGGCTGACGTCCTCTTTCGGTGGAATTCGGTCTCCATAAGCAGTCACGCCCAGCAAAGGAATCGCCACCGCGACGCCTTTACCGGCAGCGTCTTGGGCAACTTTGCTGCTGGAAATTAGTTTGAAACCTTCAAGGTTGACTCGCAGCGACGAAGTCGAGCGCACTGAACCAGCCTCTGGAATATCGGACGTGTCCATGCCCGCCCTCTCCCAGAAGTACATTCGGTCCATCTGCCGCGCCAGATTCCCCAGCGCAATATAGCCTTCTGCGGTCGGTTCCTGGCGTCCCTGAATCCACCGCGAAACTGTTGGTGGCGATACCCCAAGTCGCGCGGCAAGGCCAGCTTGCGTCAGGTCCAACTCGCGAAGCATCCGGCGGATCCGATCGGACCACGCTGGCAAAGATGAGTTTTCAACCGCCATCGTGACTCCGCAATCGCAACAATTTTTCATTCCACGAATGCAATTACACCCATGAAATCAATGATTTATCGCCAGTAACGTATACTAGCAGGAATCTTCCCGCATCTCATGTGATGACGGGCGATCCTGCAACGCCACGATTTCGCCAAAATAATCGCAAGAAGATAGAAACGACGGTCGTGAAATTGCGTCCATCAACCCTGCCGCGAATGAAACATCTCGTGACTTTTGTTCTCCGAACGGTGTTTGCAGATTCAACATTACCCCCGGGTTAACTCTCATGATCAGCAGTGCCGGACGCCGCAGGATCCTGGTTGTCGATGACGAAGCTAGCATTGCCGACACGCTGGCACTGATCCTGTCCACGCGGGGATACGAGCTGAGGGTTGCCTATTCGGCGGAGCAGGCCATCGACATACTTTCTGAGTGGCATCCCGACCTGGCCATTATGGACGTCATGCTTCCCCTGATGAACGGCATAGACCTTGCCATCGTCCTCAAAGCCAACTACCCCAGCTGTCGCATCATCCTGTTTTCAGGCCAGCCCGATACCAGCAGGTTGCTGGACGAAGCCCTGAAAAAGGGGCACCACTTCGATATCCTTGCCAAGCCCATCCACCCGGGGTTCATCCTGGATACGGTTTCCGACATGTTTTCAACCGGCGCGGAACCGATTGCCGACGCCTAGCAAGCCTTACCGACTCACTGCAATCATCTGTGCTGCGTGCTGCAGACTCGTATCGGTCACCGTGGCGCCAGACAACATGCGCGCCACTTCGTGCGTACGCGCCTGATCATTCAGCAGCCGCACCTGCATCTTCGTCCGCCCTGCCGATTCTCGTTTTTCAACCACGAAGTGCTGATCGGCGAATGCGGCAATCTGCGGGAGGTGCGTCACGCACAGCACTTGCTGTCCGCGACTCAGGGACTTCAGCTTCTGTCCCACAGCCTCCGCCGCGCGTCCGCCGATACCCACATCGATTTCATCAAAGACAAGCGTTCGCGGTGTCGGCGACTTCCGCTTCGGCTTCATCGCCCCTTCTTCAACGCTCACCTTCAGTGCCAGCATTACACGGCTCATCTCACCGCCGGATGCAATCTGATCCAGCGCCTTCAGCGGCTCTCCCGCATTGGTTGCGATTAGGTACTGCACCTCATCCCAGCCACACGCGGTCCATTCAGATTGCTCATCCGATCCCGGTGTAGGCGAACTCACGGCTACCTCGAACTTCACCTTCATTGCCAGCGAATTGATCTGGGCCTCGGCAAGCCGGGACAGCTTCGTTGCTGCAACCTGCCGCTCCACGCTCACCGCAGTGGCTGCTGTACGGTAGGCCGTTGTCGCTGAGGCTAATTCAGCTCGCAATGTCTTAAGAATCTCGTCGCGGTCCTCCACCTCGGCCAATCGCCGCCCCACCTCTTCTCCAAAGGCAATGACTTCTGTAGCGCTCTTGCCATACTTGCGCTTCAGCCGATCCAGAACTGCCAGCCGGTCTTCAATCTCCGCCAGTCTTTCCGGTGAAGCATTAATCGCCTCGGCATAATCGCGCAAGCTGGCACCCACATCTGCCAGTGTTGCGCGCGCCGACTCCACTTGCTGAGCTGCTTCGGCGAATCTACTGTCAAAGCGCGCCAGTTCTTCCACATTCCGCAAAGCTGCGCGCAAGGCCACTTCCGCCGACGTTCCGCCTTCATACAACTGGTCGAATCCGCCCATTGCCGCGGCATAAAGCTTTTCTGCATTCGCCAGAACGCGCTTTTCCGTCTCCAGCGCTTCATCTTCCCCAGGCACCAGCCGGGCCGCTTCAATTTCCTTGCGCTGATAGCTCCATAAATCCACCATGCGCATGCGCTCCTGCTCGCCTTGCAGCAACTCATCCAGTTTCCGGGAAGCCTCGTGCCACTTCGCATGTGCCTCTGCGACGGCTTCCAGTGAGATGCCTCCAAATCGGTCCAGAAGAATCCGCTGTTGCGCCTGGTCAAAGCTCGTAAGCGTCTCCGTCTGCGCATGCACAAGCGCCAATTCCGGAGCTAGTTGTTTCAGCACCGCAACCGTCGCCGGCTGATTATTCGCAAACACGCGGCCCTTTCCGGTTGAAAGAATCTCACGGCGCAGAATAATCTCGTTGCCTTCCGCGTCAATTCCATTCTCTTCCAGAACCGCCTCGGCCGCAGGTGTAGATTCGAACACGCACGACACTACCGCCTTGTCGGCTCCGTGGCGCACTACATCCACAGACGCCTTGCCGCCCATCAGCAGCGCCAATGCATCCACCAGGATCGATTTGCCCGCACCAGTTTCGCCCGTCAACAGGTTCAGCCCCGGGCCAAACACAGCAATAGCGTGATCGATAACGGCATAGTTTTCCGCGCGCAGTTCGACAAGCATTCCTGGGTAATCCCCTTGGAGTCGCAGCCGTGACCTGCACCATCGTAGGCCACAGGCTTCGCGTTGACAATCCGAGCGCAGCATAGCACGATCCACCTCGCCTAGTGGCTCCAAAGGAACCTTGCCGGTCCCGGGGCGCATCCAATCGATAACTTGGACGGGCTCTTCCCGTCTGATACGGTTGATAGAGCGGTTCTTCTATCGCACGTGCCCGGCAGATATGACCGAGAGGCAAGTGCACGGAGGATCGTTCTAGTGAGGTGAACGCCGATTCTTACTGCTGCCCTGCTCTTCATCCTGCAGACCGATAGTGGCGCGGCCCCTGCGGCGCCTTCCCCGGCGCAATCTTTCCTTCACGGTTCGTCCGCGCTCACTGACATGTTTGGCAACATCGGCCCGGTTGCCATCGGCGTCCTCGTTCTGCTGCTCATCGCCAGCCTCTATTCCTGGATGGTGATTCTGGGCAAAATGGCTCTCTTTTCTAAAGCCACAGGGGAAAGCCGTCGCTTCATCCGTGCCTTTCGCAAAGCCACCCGCCTTCACGAGATCTCGTTGATCACCGGCGACTACAAAGCAAGTCCGCTTGCCCAGATCTTTGAAGATGTCTACGAAACATACAAGCGCCAGACCGGCGGATCTGGCCCTCCTCGCAACCTGAATACCCTGGAGCGCTCCGCGCAAACCGCTGCCAGCACCGCCATCACCTCAATGGAACGGCGCATGACCTGGCTAGCCACCATCGCATCCGCCAGCCCCTTCGTCGGCCTATTCGGCACCGTCATGGGTGTCGTCGATGCCTTCCATGGACTGGGCACCGAAGGCGCCGCAACCCTGCGCGCCGTCGCCCCCGGCATCTCTGAGGCGCTCATCACCACCGCTGCTGGACTCTTCGTCGCCGTGCCGGCCGTTGTGGCTTACAACCAGTTCTCCGCCCGCATCCGCGTCTTTGCCTCGGCGGTAGATGACTTCTCCAGGGAATTGCTGAACATGCTTGAAGAGATTCCAGCGCGCCCTGGCACCCCTCAACGCGGCCCAGGCGACCCCGCAGAGATTGCTCAGGAGGGCCCGCGTGGCCTTTACAAGTAACAACGGCCAAACGCGCAGCTCCCTGGCGGAGATCAATATCACGCCGCTGGTGGACGTGGTGCTTGTGTTGCTTGTCATCTTCATGATCACCGCGCCGGTGCTGCAGTCCGGCATCGACGTGTCAGTGCCCAAGACGCGCACCGTCAAGCAGATCACTGAGCAGCATCTTGTGCTCACAATCAACAAAGATCAGGAGATCTTTCTCGGCGATCAGCCGGTAAATATCCACGAGCTGGGCTCGAAACTGCTTCAGGCCGGCGGCAATTCGGCGAACAGTGACCCGACCAAACAGGTCGTCTATCTTCGTGCTGACGAGCAGGTACCCTTTGGCGCCTTTGCCGCTGTCATGGATGCGGTAAAGCAGGCAGGCATCACCAATATTTCCATTGTCACGCAGCCGCTCACGACCAAGGCATCTGCTGCAGGTGGACAATAACCATGCGCACCCGCAACACAGCGAGTTAGCCATGATCAGTCTGCTGGAAGGTCCTACGGAACCCACGGACCACCGGGAACACGCGATGGTATTAGAGCGGGAACACGACCCGGTCGCCTTCCCTGCCGCAGGTTCCCTCATGCTCCATGGAGCCCTTTTTGGCCTGCTGATCTTTTACGGCGTCATCAGCGGCCTTTTCCATCACAATATCTGGGGCAATCCTGGTGAAGGGGGAGCCATTCAGGTCACCCTGGTCTCCAATGCCATTCCTCTCCCTCACCAGGAACAGAACGAAAACGTCCTTACTCCGGACACACCCAGCAAGGCACCCGCGCCGCCCGCGCCCAAAGCGAAAGAAGCTGTGGACGAGACAGCCATTCCCATCTCAGGCAAAGAGGCGAAACCCCAGAAGGAAGAGACCCGCAAGACCCAACTGCACCAGCCTCCGCCCAAGCCCGACAACCGCGCGCAGTTCGGCGAGCAGTCAGGCTCTGCCCTGCCACGAGCCACCATCGCGACGCCGAATGCATCGAATGGACCAGTGAGTGTCGCGAACGGCGACTTCGGCAGCCGCTTTGGCTGGTACGTGGAAGTCATCAAACGCAAGGTGGGGCAAAATTGGAATAAATACGAAGTGGACTCACACACGACAAAGGGCGCAGTCGCCGAGATTTACTTCCGTGTCAATCGCCAGGGCGCTCCAACCAACTTCAAAATCAACAAACCCAGTGGCAACGCATCACTCGATCAATCTTGCTTGCGTGCTACCCAGAGGGTTGACACTTTTGGTGATCTCCCAAGAGACTCCAACGACCAATGGCTCGATGTAACTTATGATTGTACGTATTGAGTCCTTGCGCACGGCTTAGCCCTGCGCCTCTCCCACCCCTTACGAGGAAGGACACACTGCACGCATGAAGATCCACTCGCTGAAGCTCATTTTTCTTGCTGTTGTTTTTGTGACTCTTGCAGCACCCCATCTGCCCGCCCAGGACTGGGTCCACACCGGCACCAATCTCGGCAACGACCGCATACGCCTTGCCGCCGCGGACTTCAAGCCCGGCAGCGTCGATCCGCAGACACCGGCACTCAAAGCCACCTTCGATGCCACCCTCTACGGCGACCTCGGCAATGCCGGCATCTTTGACCTGGTGTCGAAGAGCCTCGCTCCCCAGGCAACACCCGGCCTGCCACAGGAAATCAGCCTTCCTCAATGGTCCAATGCGCCCACCAACGCAGCGATGGTTGCATTCGGTTCTCTGGCCGCGAACAACGGCCGCATCGTTGTCTATGGCTGGCTTTTCGATGCGCACAACGCCACAAATCCCCAGGTGCTCGGCAAGCAATACAACGAGATCGCAAGCCAGGAGTCGGCGCGTACTATCGCCCATCGTTTCGCCGATGAGATTATCCTGCGCCTCGGCGGCGGCATCAACGGCATCTGCGAAACCAAAATTTATTTCGTGAGTACGCGCTCCGGCACCAAGGAAATCTGGGCGATGGATTACGACGGGCAGAATCAGCACGCCATTACCCATCTGGGCACCATCTCCCTTTCCCCGCGCATCTCACCGGACAATACTCGTCTCGCATTTGCATCGCTGGGTCGCGAGGGATGGGATATCCGCATGTACTCCCTTGAACTCAACCGCATGGTCGCGTTCCCGGCCGGCACCGCTGGCGGCAGCAACCTTTCCCCGGCCTGGTCGGCAGATGGCTCCAAGATCGCATTCTCCTCGGCACGCACAGGCGATCCGGAAATCTGGGTAGCCGATGGAAGCGGCGGCAATCTACGCCGGCTTACAAACTTCCGCGGGCCTGACGTCGCACCCACCTGGAACCCGCGCACCAACGCCCAGCTGGCTTGGGTCAGCGGCCGCACCGGCCTGCCCCAGATCTACACAATGGACATGGACGGCGGCAACATTCAGCGCATCACCGACGGCGGTTATGCCGTATCCCCTTCATGGTCTCCCAACGGTCAGTTGCTCGCATTCAGTTGGAACCGCAAGTACGGTCCAGGTGACCCCGGCGGCGTCGACATCCACGTCATCGACATCGCCAGCAAGAAGTATCTGCAGCTTACGCACGAGTCGGGAAGCAACGACTACCCGTTCTGGGCTCCCGATGGGCGTCACATCGTTTTCGAGCGCGCTATCGGCGGCAAAACCCAGATCTGGTCCATGCTGGCCGACGGAACCGAGCAGCATCAGCTCACCAATTCTGGCAACAATTTCATGCCGAATTGGAGCTGGAAGTGAGTTTTGGCGGGCGCGGACCGCATTGCGCGTGTGCTCATATGCACAGAACAATTGAATTTTCTGCACTATGATGGATTCGTTGCCGAAACCTCAGCATCAATCAACACTGGGGGTTAGGCCCACTGAAACGCCGGCACCGCGCTCTGGACTCGCTCTCAATCGGACGCCGGCCTTAACGACAATCTCTTCCGGAGACACTGGCCAGCTCGGTTGCATTCGCCTCTTCGCTTCAGCCCATTCTTCCCAGGCCCTTCAGCCTGGCTCGATAGGTGGAACGGTGCAGCGAAAGTTAGGTCAAATCGCTCGGAAGGCGCACTCGAATTTGCGGAAGGAGCAATCTCTTGAACATTCGTAAAAGCATTCTCATTCCTGTTGCACTGCTTGCCGTCATGGTTGCCGTTTCAGGTTGCAAGAAAAAAATGGCGCCGCTCGGACCCAATGACACTGCCCCACCCACTTCGAACTCTGCGCCTACGCCCGTCGCACAGCTCACAGCGACTCCGTCTGTCGTCTCGGCCGGTGATCAGGTTCAGCTTTCCTGGCGCACCACTGACGCCACCACCGTCTCGATCGACGGCATCGGCGACGTTCCAACTTCCGGCGTCAAGACGGTCACTCCCACAGCGACCACCAAGTACCACCTTGTGGCCAGAGGCGAAGGCGGATCGGCTGATGCCACCGCGACCGTTACCGTGAACGCTCCTCCCGCGGTCTCCGTGCCCACTACCAGCATGAGCGCCGAAGATGAGTTCAAGGCGAACGTGCAGGATATCTTCTACGACTACGACACCTACGAAATCCGCGCAGATGCCCAGGCCACACTCTCCCGCGACGCTGCATTCCTGGGTAGCCATCCCGAACTCAAGATAGTCCTCGGCGGTTATTGCGACGAGCGTGGTTCAAACGAATACAACTTGGCTCTCGGCCAGAATCGTGCCGATGCCGCCAAGAACGCCCTGGTCACTGCCGGAGTCGCCGCAAGCCGTATCCGCGTAGTCAGCTACGGCAAAGAAAAGCCCTTCTGCTCCGAGTCAACGGAAGAATGCTGGCAGCAGAACCGGCGCGCGGGATTTACTCTCGACAGATAAGATTGCGGAAAGGAAGATGACAGGTTACAGATGACAGATGTCAGAAAATCGAGACACTGCAGCTTCCTGCTGTTAAGCATCGAAGCTAGACTTCAGCAGGTGAGCTGGCGACTGTAATCTGTCATCTATAACCTGTAATCTATCTTTTGTTATCTGAAACCTGTCCTCTGTTCTTAAAGGCGAAAAATGCTGATCACAAACTCTGTCCGCAATCGTTTCCTCTCCACGGTATTCCTTGCCGCGGTCCTCGTCTCCGTCCCGATGCCCGCTCACGCGGCCTCCAAGGAGATGATTGAATTGCAAACCCAGGTCCAGCAGCTTCTGGACATGGTGCAGCGCCTGCAGTCCACCATCGACACTAAATTCGGGGCGCTGCAGAACATTACCCAGCAAACTGCGGACAATGTCACGCAGATGACCGCAACCGTCAATGCACTCCAGACGAAGATTAATGCACAGAATGAAGCGGGGGGCGGGCGGCTCGACACGGTCTCCGGCCAGGTCCAATCGCTCAACGATTCCGTTGATGAGCTGAAGTCTCGCATCGCCAAACTCGACAAGTCGATCCAGGATATGCAGGCGCAGTTGCAGAACATCCAGACTCAGCCCGCCGGCTCTGCTCCCGCCGGGCAAACAGGCGCTCCGGTCAACGCTCCGCCGGATGGCAGTGGTGCACCGTCAGGCCCTCCGCCTGCGCCGGCAGCTTCCCAGGCCCCACCCCTGCAGGAAACCTTTCAAGCCGGCGTCCGCGACTACAACGCTGCGCGGTATCCCGTTGCCGCAGGCGAGTTTCAAGACGTGCTCCGCTACTATCCTCTCGACGATCTCGCGGGTTCGGCTGAATTCTATCTTGGCGAAATTGCCTATCGTCAGCAGGATTACGCTGGCGCTGTGAAGAATTACAACGCCGTGCTTGAGGGTTTCAGCGGAAGCCCCAAAGCCCCAGCCGCGCAACTGCGCAAAGGATTAGCGCTGATGCAGATGAACAAGAAGGATGCGGGCATCCACGAACTCCGCCTGCTTATCCAGCGCCATCCGCAAACCCCTGAAGCAGCCCAGGCCCGCACCAAGCTAAACGGAATGGGCGTG
>Ga0302277_1000354_pt1 | contig 36367 bp, 30 predicted proteins | sample III_Bog_N3_1_FD_198759 | JGI IMG/M metagenome (GOLD analysis project Ga0302277, IMG submission 198759) | Peat permafrost microbial communities from Stordalen Mire near Abisko, Sweden - III_Bog_N3_1 | ecosystem: Environmental > Terrestrial > Soil > Wetlands > Peat | place: Sweden: Abisko... | reverse complement strand
CACAGTGCATAACGGACTCGGCCTTGGCACCAACCGCCAATGGGGTTGGGGCGAATTCATCGCGCCCTTTTTCAACACCAATCGCTTGAACGTCCTCAACTGCGCGCTTGGCGGCCGAAGCAGCCGCACCTTTTACCGCGACCAGTGGCCGCCCGTGCTGGCGATGGTCAAGCCCGGCGATTTCGTCATCATGCAGTTCGGACACAATGATTCCAGCGCAATCAATGACACCAACCGCGCCCGCGGCACGATCAAGGGAATTGGCGACGAGACCCAGACCATAACCAATCTGCTGACACACAAATTTGAGGTCGTTCATTCATTTGGCTGGTACGAGAAGCAGATAATCACCGAGGCGCGAGCCATGGGAGCCACTCCCATGGTTTGTTCAATGATTCCACGCAACCTCTGGATAAATGGCCATGCTAGGCGGAATAAAACCGATTATGCCGGGTGGGCTGGACGGGTGGCCCAATCTGAAAATGCTCCCTTCCTCGATATCAACGAAATCATCGCCCGCCAATACGACCAGCTCGGCAGGGAAAAAGTGCGGCCACTCTTCATCATTGGCGCGGGGCCACACACTAGTCTGGCAGGAGCCCAAACGAATGCCATTTGTGTCATTGCGGCTCTCAAAGGCTTGAATCAAAATCCGCTCGAACCCTATTTCTCCGATCAGGCACGAACCGTTTCCGCTCAAGCACCCGATAAAACCAGGTAATCTATGAGATCATTTCGGGAGTTTAGTTTCGTTTTTCTCTTCTGCCTGATGCTGGCCGCCAGTAACGCAGCGAGTCCAGCATTGCCTGTTTTAAAATTCAACTTCGGCTGGCAGACGGAACCGGGCTGGACTCTGGTTTCACCCACAAATGTTTACTCTGATACCAGCGGCTATGGTACTGAGCCCGGCGCAGCAATTTACGGCACTCGTTTTGCCGCCAGTGACCAGCCTTTTTACTTCTCCGCCAGGTTGCCGGAAGGAAATTACCGCATCACTGCAACTTTTGGCGGTGATACTTTGTCGATCAACACGGTGAAAGCGGAACTGCGCCGGCTCATGCTGGAAAACATCCGGGCCGCCGCCGGAGAATCCACCTCGCGCACCTTCACCGTCAATGTCCGCATACCGGATATTTCCGACCACAGCCAAGTGCATCTTAAATCGCGTGAACGGACCTCCGAGATGTGGGATTGGGACGATAAGCTCACGTTGGAGTTCAACGGGATCCATCCTAGCGTGCGTTCCCTGGTCATCGAACCGGCCCGCGTGCCCACCATATTCTTAGCCGGAGATTCCACTGTCTGCGACCAACCGGCCGAGCCTTGGAATAGCTGGGGCCAGATGTTGCCACGCTTCTTCAAGCCGGAGATTGCCGTGGCCAACTATGCCGAATCCGGCGAGACCATCGCCAGTTCATTGCGCGAGCAGCGCTTTGAAAAAATCTTCAGCCGGATGCAAACTGGTGATTATTTGTTCGTGCAGTTCGGCCATAACGATCAGAAAAGCAAAGCCACCAACGCACTGACCCTTTACCGGGCGGACCTGGATCAAGTTATTGAGCGCACACGCGCTCTCGGCGGCACTCCGGTACTTGTGACTTCGATGGAACGCAAAGCGGGCGTGGATCGCGACACGCTGGCCGGCTATCCCAATACGGTCCGCGCTATAGCCAGGGAAAATCACACGGCGTTCATTGATCTGAATGCAATGAGCAAACTCTTTTACCGCGCGCTCGGGGCCGATTTGAACCAGGCCTTTCAAGACGGCACGCATCACAACAATTATGGCAGCTACGAACTCGCCAAATGCGTCCTCGTTGGTATCAAGCGCGCTAAACTGCCGATCGCAGATTTAATCCTCGATGACTTCGGCGATTTTAATCCGGCCCACCCCGATCCCGTCGCCGATTTTCAGATGCCCGCCAGCCCCATCCACTCCCTCGCCAAGCCGCTGGGTAATTAAGTGCGCCGTCAAACCTCAATAAGCAGGGCGCAGGGGCGAACTATGCGATTCGGCGTAGAGTCAGGGTAGAATTCAGGCACAACAAGCGTGCCTCGTTCATTATTCCGATGAATAGGAACATTTTCGACGTGAGAGTTTGGCACAAAAGCCCTTGACAAAATTAATGGATCTGTCAGCATAAACTCATAACACAGTTGACTTTAAGTGGAGGGTAATTATGAATATCAAAGCCAATTTGAAAATCACATTCCTCCTCTCCTCCCTTTTTAGCGCATCCGTCAATTCAGGGTTTTCTCAAACATTTGCCGATTTGGATTTCGAGAATCCAAACCTTGTATCTGATCCAAATGATCTTGGTTTTGCCGATTTCTTTTATGCCTCGTGTGCCATACCTGGCTGGACCGCTTATACAGACGGCAATCCATAACCAGCTATTATATACTATGGTTTCTCTTTAAGCCGTGGTTTCGTTACGTTAGTTGGTCCGGATTCTGGATGGCCAGCAATTCAAGGTGATTGTTATTTGTATCTGATGGGTGCAACTTACCCAGGTAACCAAACTACTACTGGGGTTGGACAAACTGGGCAAATCCCTGCCTCAGCCAGATCTATCACTTTTTGGGGTGATTTTTCCAGCTTTCCAAACACAGTGTCTTTTGCCGGAAATCCATTAACCGTCAGCGTCATCGCAACGACCCCGGATTATGATATTTATCAAGCTGATATTTCCCAGTACGCCGGGCAAACCGGATAATTACTTTTTGCAACATCCTTGGGCGGCTTTATGACGCTCGACAACATTCAGTTTTCCACGATAGCCGTTCCCGAAGCGAATTCGTTCGGGTTGTATAGTTTGGGTAGATTGTTCGTTGCCTGCTGCACTGGCGGAAAGGTTTGCGGTAGAAGCAATTAGATTTCCAAGCGTAATTATTCGCTAGTGGATCTCACATTGTCAGTATTTGCTGGGGACGGGTATCAGGGAATTAAACCAACCTGAGGGGCGAGAAGCTGCCGGGGTCAGTCGGGTAGCCCCTTTTACCCTCAAAATACTACCCCCCATTTCCCATCCGTTTTCAGTACGAGGCTCCTTGGCGTTCGTCCCTCTTTTGATCCTAGCCACTTATGGCTATGGCTGCTTTCACTGAAAGCGGGGAGGACGTTTTGTCAAGTCTCGCATCACTCCAGCCCAGAGAATATAAGCCAAAGAAAGCACGGGAACCAACCACGTGGGATACAGCTGATGTGCCTCGGCCACTGTCACGCCATAAGCCGCCGCCACCCACACATCGATTCGCAGGTTAAGCGCCAGCAACATCGCCACGCAGCAGGTGCCCAGGTGCGAGCTACTGGCCCGCGCGACCTCTGCGCCGATCTTGCCCCGGATGCGAATAAAAGCCAATAAACATAATACCGCTGCCGTTCCCGCGATCGTGTACGCGGCCATGAGATCATCCGCCCTCCACGCCACTCGAATCAATGGTGAAAAGAGCGCAACATGAACGCCCGCCACGACGGTCGCCAGCGTGGCCGAATTCATGGGCGCAGCCGAGGATTTCACTGTTTCGCCGGTCGCCAGCCGTCTCGTGCCAAAAGCCAGATTCCGCCCGGCCATCAGGCTCATCGCCGCAGTAATGGCGCAGCAAAAGGCAAACCAGAATAGCGCTTTAGCCACAAAACAGGTTTGGCTGCTCCATTGCAGCTGGTTTCCCATCGAACTTACGGCCACCTCCCCACCCCAGGCCGTCCCGATGACAACCACCCAGAACAGGATGGCTTGCGCCATCATGATCGCCCGCAACCGGGGATTGGTTGTGGCCGCGCGGATGATCAAACATTGCGCCCCGACGCCAGCAGCAATGCCAAGGAACGGCGCGAGTGACGCCAGCCATATGCCCATAAAACCTGATTTTGCCGCCGCAGTGCCTTTGGCCCCCGCGCCCATCCCAAGTGTCGTTGCGGAGCCTGCCGCCAGCGGCAGAGCTGCGAGCACCGCCCCCGAAAACGCCTGGCCCGGCGCGGTCTGGCGCAACGCCCCTTCCACGAACTTTGCGATTTCCGCGTGCAATAGCTTTCGCCCTCGCGAGAGCCGCTGCCGCACCGCTTCCTCGGTCAATTCCAGGACCTCCGCCACCCGCTCCACGGACTCGTGCTCGCGGTAAAACAGGATGAGCGGTTCCCGATAGATTTCCGGTATGCATTCCAGTGAGCGCCAGAGAATTGCTTCCTCCTCGCGGCTAATCACCTGAGCCAGCGGCTCTGCCTCAAGGGTGGCCGTTTCTGCCGCGGTCTCCAATTGGTCTGCTGCGTGAACCGGTTCGTGTTCCTGTCTCCTCAGGGTGCGGTGGCTGAGATTTCTTACAATGCCGCAAAGCCAGGAGCGCAGCTTTCCCGGTTCGCGCAATTCCGGAAGTTGCTTCCACGCAGTGACAAAGGTTTCCTGCGATAAATCCTCGCTTTGCGTCAAACTGCCCGTGGCACTGTAAGCCAGGGCACAAATCAAGTTCTGATAGCGCACGACAATCTGGCCGAAAGCGCTTAGATTTCCGGCTAAACTCTGCGTTACGAGCTCCGTATCGCTGTTTTCCAATTCCGGCATGGTTCTGGATGTAATCATATCACCGTGTAAGTGCCAAGACAGGCCAAAACTGTGACAGACAATCTGCGCGGCATTGCCCATTTATTATTCGTCTTTGAATTAAGAACTTCCCGGCGATTGCCCATTTTTATTTCTAAACCCCGCATTTTTGCAGTATGCTGAAGATGGTGGAACAGTTGACTGCCACGTGAGTTATGAAAATTCTTCTTGTTAGCCCGAAGACGCCTGACACGTTCTGGAGCTTCAAACACGCTGTTCACTTCGTTTCCCGCAAGGCATCCATGCCTCCATTGGGCCTCCTGACCGTGGCAGCCATGCTTCCCCGGGACTGGAATCTTAAATTGGTGGATGCCAACGTGAGCCGGCTCCGGGACGAGGATCTCCAGTGGGCGGATTATGTGCTCCTGGGCGCCATGATCGTTCAGAAGGATTCTGTCCACGAAATCGCCGCTCGTTGCGCGGCTTTGGGAAAAACCGTCATCGCCGGGGGGCCGTTGTTCACCACCGGTCACGAGGCGTTTCCGCAGATCCAGCATTTTGTTTTGGGTGAGGCCGAGGAAATTATGCCGCAGGTGGTGGAAGATATGCGTCAGGCTCGCGTGCAGCCTCTTTACCAGGCCCCGCATCGCCCCGATGTGACGCACACGCCGATTCCACGCTGGGATCTGATTGATTTCCAGAATTACGTAACCCTGTCCGCCCAATTCTCGCGCGGGTGCCCCTTTGATTGCGAATTTTGCGATATCATCGTCATGAACGGACGCCTGCCCCGCCTCAAAACCCCGGAACAATTCATAGCGGAACTTGACGTGTTGCGACTGCGGGGATGGGAGGACATGGTTTTTATTGTGGACGACAATTTCATCGGCAACAAACCGCGCACGAAAGCTCTCCTGCATAGTCTGATTGAATGGCGCGCACGCACGCGAACAAAAATCCGGTTTCTTGCCGAAGCGTCCATGAACCTGGCCGACGACCCGGAGTTGTACGAGCTGATGGTGCAAGCCGGATTCAAAAAGGTCTTCGTGGGGATTGAAACCCCGTCCCTCGAAGCGCTGGCCGAGTGCCACAAGGTCCAAAATCGCAACCGTGACCTGGTTGCCTCCGTGCAAACCCTGCAAAGTGCGGGCTTGGAAGTCATGGGAGGCTTTATCGTGGGCTTCGACAGCGACAAGAAAGACATCTTCAAGCGGCAATTTGAATTCATCCAACGCTCCGGAGTCGCAACCGCCATGGTGGGACTGCTAACGGCATTGCCACAGACACGATTGTGGCATCGGTTAAAACGCGAGGGCCGGTTGGAAATGGAAAGTTCCGGCAACAACCTTGATGCGGAAATGAATTTTCAACCGAAGATGAACCGCGAGTTTCTGCAGACAGGCTACCGTGAGCTCATGAAGAAACTTTACGAGCCACACAATTATTACCAGCGGGTCCGAACCTTTTTAAAACGCCATACCACCACCGGCCCGCGTCGGCGACTTTCTCGTGCCGAGGTGATGGCCTTTCTGAAATCCTTCTGGATGCTGGGGATGTGGCATCGCGGTCGCGTGGGTTATTGGCGACTTTTCTGGGGCACGCTACTCCGGCGCCCGCGTAAATTTCCCCAGGCCATCGAACTCGCCATCATCGGCTATCATTTCCGCTGTGTCGCCCGGAAACTTTGACTATTCCGCTGCGGGTTCCCAAACCGGAAAGAATCCCCAGGCACGTTCCCGCAGGAAACTGGACAATCGACGGATTCGGAGTTAGTGCTTTTTCATGGCAGCGGCAACTCAAGTTCAAAAGAATTTGCAGGCGGCGATGCGTGAAGCATTGCGCATTCAAGTCCGTTTTGTGGCCGAACCTCTTTTTGCCAAGACTGGCCGCGGTTACCTCAAAAGCGAAGGTGTATCCACCCTCCAAAACATCGAATCGAATCTGCGACGCCGTCCAACCAAGTCCGAGTCGATATAAAATGGCAGTGACCGAACATTGGCTCTGGAAACCCCGGTGACGATCAACGCCGGTTTGCATCAGCTAAAGAAAGCTCTTCGCACAACCCCTTCCGCCACATTTTCATTGCAAAATGACGTAAGTTATTATTAAAGTTAATAAAAGGAACATGCGTTAATGAAACTTATTATCCAGCGGGTTTTGTTGCTGAGCGTCTTATTGCTCCCCATCCTTTCCCCGGCACAGACCTATCAAGACATCTACGGGTTTTCACTCTACTCCGGTTTTCCCGGGGCGAATAGCGACGGTGCCCTGCCATATTGCGCCCTGGCCCTGTCTGGCAATACCCTGTATGGGACCACTTACGAAGGGGGCACTAACGGCACGGGAGCGATTTTCTCCGTCCGCACCGATGGCTCAAGCTTTACCAACCTGCACTCCTTTTCCGCCCTTTCCGCTAGTTTCTACGGAGATAATAGCGACGGCGCCCAGCCGTATGACACCCTGCTTTTATCCAGTAACATGCTTTACGGCACGGCGTCGATCGGCGGCACGGCGGGCTTCGGGACATTATTTCGGATCAAGACCGACGGTTCCAGTTTTACTAATTTGCATAACTTTACGGATGGCGCGGGCACTCCCCGGGCCGAATTGATTCTCTCCAGCAATGTCCTGTATGGCACAACCGATTCCGGTGGTAATGGCTATGGCTCGGTGTTCAGGATCAACACCGACGGCACCGATTTTACGAATCTTCACAGTTTCACCACCTTCACAAACGACGCGTTTGCCCCGGCCGGCGGCCTGGCGATATCGGGCAGCTCGCTGTATGGCACCGCCGAAAGTGGTGGCCTCTTGGGAGGAGGCGTCGTCTTCACCGTGAGCACCGGGGGAAAGGGCTATACCAATTTGTTTAATTTCCAAGGGCATGTCGGACAGGGACAAATTTCAACCAACAACACTGGCGGACAGCCTTACGCCAGCCTGCTCCTGATTAGCAACAGACTTTATGGCACCACACTTGACGGTGGCACCAACGGTAATGGTGTTCTTTTTGCCATTAATACCAGCGGCACGGGATTCACGAACCTGCATACTTTCGCTGCCGCTTCCTCCGGTTCCACAAACGCGGACGGGGCTTCCCCCGGTTGCAAGCTGCTTTTGATCGGTAGCAGCCTTTATGGAACGGCTCCCAATTCCGGACTGAATGGTTACGGGACGGTGTTCGCCATCAACACCAACGGTTCAAACTTCAGAGTGGTCTATCAATTCGTGGACATTCCCGGCGTCGGCTATCTTGACACCGGGGGCGCCAGCCCCTTTGGCGGGCTGATTTTTACGAACGGCACGGTCTATGGAACAACCTTGGAAGGAGGGGGTTATGACGGGAATGTTTACTCCTTGAACCTGTCCATCCCGCTTTCAAGTCAAAGCATCGGTGGCAATCTGGTGCTGCACTGGTCCGATCCGTCGTTTTCCATTCAGGCTTCGCCGACTTTAACGGGCCCCTTCACCAATGTTCCCAACGCCACGAGTCCATTCACCAACACGCCTGCTGCCGGCCAGCAATTTTTCCGCTTGGTGGCGAATTAAGGTGTGAAGAATCTTGAACATTGACCAAACGAGTGCATCAAAAAAAGCTAATCATTCTCCCGAATTATCTCCATTCTTTCTGTTTCTTCCGACGATATTTAGCCTCAGTGATCCTCCTGTCGTGCTTCTTCCTCGTGATTGCCCTTTGCGAGTCTAGCCAAGCACAAGACGTCAACGCACGCTTTCCCGATCCCGCCACCGTGAACGCCGATTATCCCGATGATGTGCAGCGCTACGCCGCATTCTCGATCCTGAACGACGCCTTAATGGCGGATGCGCCCAAACCCATGTCCAGTGCCAATTATCAAAAAAGTTCTGCCTACATGGCGACTTACAACGCCATCGACGGCCAGCATATGATGGCGGGTATTCAATCTCAGGCTTACAAAGCTTGGGCGGCGCAGAGGGACAAAAAAATTGATGACTTCACTTTCCGGCGATCCGTGCTGGAAAAATACCAGCTCACCTCGTTGCAACCCATCGCCCGCCCGCCCCCGCCAACTTATGCCGCGCCACCATCCGGTGACGTTCAGATCCCGGGACAGATCTACCGCGCACCCGCTGCCCCGGGGCACCAACTATTCTTGTATGCCATGCCCCTGGCCCTTGTGAGCTGGGCGGGGATGGTCGTCGCACCCTGGCTGCTGATGTGTCGCTCCGGCACCAAAAGTCGTTTCGCCAAACCTCCGCTTTTGGAGAAAATCGACGGCTTGCCCCAATTGCCGGAATCGCTGCAAGTCATCGAATTGCCCGGCGTGCGTTATTTCGCCAAAACTTTTACGGGCCTCCTGCTCAATAAGGAGACGACCGTTCGTTCCTCCTCCTTTACTACCACCACCCCGGAACGAATCGAAACCATCGGCAACACCATCCATCGTACCCCTGGTGAAACAACCACCTCCTATTTCAGCTCCCGCACCGACTCCCTGCGCATGCGCACACCCGATGGCCGTGAAAGCACCTGGACCCTCACCGGCAATAGTGGAGATCGAGTTTTCAACGGCCAGATCCTCTCTGGCATTGCCCACCCCGTCAAAAACGACTTCTTCGAATTCGTGCTCGTCTACAATCACAACACCTCCGAATTCGTGCGCGTGGAAGAGGGCCTCACCAACGCCCATCGCGCCGGCTGGATCACGGGTTGGCTGGCGCAGCCAGTCTCCGTGCTGGTCGGGACACCCGGCTTTGCCATCGTTATCGGCTATTTTCTCACCGAACCGCCGCCTATCATTCAAATCGGCTGGGACATGAGCGGTGTCATTCTGCTATTAATGGCCGGTTTCTGTTCCCTCACTGTGGCGTTTTTCCTGGTCAACGCGTTGAAAGCCAGGCTCGTCAACCGCCGGAGTGCGCGGTTGCTCGCCCAATACGGGCCGCCCTTCCGCCAATACCTCGACCAGCTAACGCCCGTCCTGAAACAACGCTTCGGCATCCGTTAGGAAACCGGCCAAAAGACAAGCTTGGCCTTGGCGTCTTTGCCTGGCAGCAGAAACGCAAGTTCCAATGGACGTTCGTCCAAATCCAAGCCCAAGTGGAATGGCTTCATTCCTGAAGTACTAGACTTTAACGGAGGCTCGTCCATATCGGAGTTTTCCCCGGGGAAACATCGCTCAACGAAAACCTCTTTACCTCCCAAACCATTTGCCGTGCATTCTTTTCGCTAAATGTGACCGACAAATTCACTGCAAGTATGGCCAATGTTTTACCAGTTGTGGAAATAAATTTGCCAACTCTGACGCTGGTTGCTGATTTAATAAGCGAAAATCTGGATAAAATCTGAGGCGGAGAGCGCTTTCGCTACTGGCACGATTTGAGCTAACGATTTTCTGCCGGCAGAGGTCCCAATGAAAGGCTTTTTGTAAGAAGGATTTTTTACATGGTGATTCTGTCGATCTCGTGAAGTTCCTTGATGAGAGACAGGCCAGCTAGGTTGGTATTGGTTTTCAGTCCCAAGAAAACCGGCGCTTGCACGCATGGTGATGCCGCAGGCGCCAAGGAACGGGGGGTGGGGAATACTTTTTGAAGCGGCAGCTCTTTTAATTTGAAACATTTATGCACTGCTAAGACTGATTTTACATGATCCTGCGGCGATTCATTGAGTGGTTGTTCCCCCATGCAATTCGATCAGCGGCGGACGCAATGAGCGCGCTCTTAATGATTTTACCCGGCATCGTCACTATCGATGGAGCGTTCTTTGTGGCGATTTTATTTTTGAACCAGCATTAATCCGAAAGCCATGTCACCAAACACAAATCGTTAAAATATGGATACAAACATGAACACAGGCAACTCGAGCAAGAACGTCCTCAATTCGGACGTCGAAATCAAAGGCAACCTCAAATTCGCGGGCGAGTTGACCTTCGAAGGCAAACTGGAGGGCGAAATCATCACGGATGGCACGTTGAATCTCGGAGACAGCGCTGTCATCACCGGCAACATCTCAGCGCAGACCGTGGTGGTCCGCGGCAAGGTCAATGGCAACATCACCGCCAAGGAGAAAATCGAAATCAAGGCCAAGGCAGAGGTGTTCGGTGACATCCGCGCGACTAAACTCGCAATCGAAGAGGGCGTGACCTTTGTCGGCAAAACGGAAGTCAACCCGAACAAGGTTACCCCAACGGTGCCCCCGGGTCGCCCGCTTGATCTGCCAAAGATCCCTGAAACGCCGGCCAAACTGGCCGCGCGTTGAGTTGATTTCGCGGCAAAAAACAATTTTGAATGGCCGCAATCAGCCTGGATAAAGTCCCGGTGGCATGCCCGCACTGCGGTCACCGGCAGCCGGAGGCACCCACTGCCTTCTCCACCAATTGCAGGAAATGCGGCGGGCATTTTCGTGTCCAGGAAGCCCTTAACCCGCTCGCCAAACCGCAGGAACGCGGACTGGCGCAACGGCGCGTCCAGTGTTTCGAGTGCAGGACGGAACTCGACGTGCCCGCCAGCGCCGAATCCACCATGTGCAAGCGCTGCGGTCGTTACGTGGACATGCACAGTTATCGCATCACCAACGCCATCGCCAAAAACTTTCGGACCAAGGGTGGGTTGCTCATTGAGCCGAAAGGAGCCGTCTACAATTCTGAAACCATCGCCGCTGACGTCGTCATCAAGGGTCAATTCCACGGAAAATTGACCGCCGAACATTCGCTGACGATTTATACCGGGGCCGACATCAAGGGCAGTTTAACCATCGCGCGCCTGCTGATTCCGGCGGAAAATGTCTTCCACTGGCGGCATTGGCTCAACGTGGGTTCTGCGGAAATTGCAGGCGAACTGGCGGCCAATTTGCGTGCCGCGGGAACCATCACGTTGAAATCAACTGCGCGAATGCTTGGCGACCTGGAAGCCAGCAGTCTCGCCATTGTTGAAGGAGCAGTAGTCGTCGGCATGATGCGAATTGGATTGAAAATTCAAAACCAACAGCCCGCGCTCCTTTCACTCGACACCCGGTAATCAGGCACTTCAGGTCCTGATTTCGGCGCGCCACTCCCCTTTCAGCCTTTCTCATCGGCCAGCCTGTCCAACGAAACTCCGGCGCAGATCGTATCTTTTGAAACCGCAGAGGCCCTCACTTGCGCGCCTCAAGGCCGTTTTGTTTTGACACAAGCGGGCGGTTCTGGAACAAAGGCAGGAGTTTTGGAGTCCGGCTTCAAATTCACTGATCCTTATGAAATACATGCTCAATTTGGTAGCCCTGTCGGTGTTGGTGCCGGCCCTTTTCGACGCGCCATCCAATGTTTTTGCCCAGGCGACGGTTTTCACTTATCAGGGAAGAGTGGAGGATAATGGCACCAACTTCACCGGCACCGGCTTGTTCCAGTTCGCGCTGCTCGCCAGCACCAATGCCAACCAAACCGCCACAGCCGTCGCCGACGCTCCCATCAGCGGCTTCATCACCACCATCACCGTGACCAGCGGCGGCAGTGGTTATACCACCAATCCTGCCGTGGCGATTTTTGGCGGCGGAGGTTCCGGCGCAATGGCAACCGCCAGTGTCAGCAACGGAATGGTGATCGCCGTAACCATTAATCCCGGTGGCAACGGTTCCGGGTACACAAGCGCGCCCACGGTGACCATCGCGCCGCCGACCGCCAGCCTTTCCTACACGACTTATTGGAGCAACGACGGCAACAGCATCGACGGCAGCGAACCAACGGCCAGCATCGAAGTTCCGGTGATGGACGGTTTGTTTACGGTGGCGTTGGGAGATACGACCATTCCCAATATGTCGGCCATCCCTGCGGGATTGTTCGATGCACCCGGCCTGAAATTACAGATCTGGTTCAATGACGGGATGCATGGTTTTGCGGCCTTGTCGCCGGTTCAGACTTTAACAGCTTCGCCCTATGCCGCTTACGCTGGCACCGCCAGCAATCTGCTGGGTAGCCTGTCAGCCGCACAATTGACCGGCACCATTTCAGCCGCCGCCCTGCCCACCAACCCGGTTTTCTCCGGTACACTCACGGCTACCAGCTTTTCCGGCAGTGGCTCGAACCTCACTTCGCTGAATGCAAATTATCTCACCAACGGCACGGTGCCATTGGCCCAATTGGAAGGCATCACCAGCAACCAGCTCGATGCCGCCACCTGGCAACTGGCCACAAATTTAAATGGAGGCAACGCGGCCATCGCGAGCAATTTAGTATACGGTATCGTGATCACCAATGCGGTCATCACCAACTCGATTTTCGCGGGGAATGGCAGCGAGCTGACCCTCCTGAACGCTTCGCAGTTAACCAGCATCGGCAATACGAATGTCACCGCGGCTGGAAATTTCTTTGTCGGTGTGGCCGGGAATCCAACCATGAGCGGCTATAACAACACCGGCATCGGCATCCATGCACTGGCCGCCAATACCAATGGCATCAATAATACGGCCAGCGGGTTGAATGCATTGGAAATGAACACCAGCGGCAACAGCGACACCGCCGCCGGCACTTACGCACTGCAAAACAACGTCAGCGGGGCCGCCAACACCGCCGCTGGCGTCAATGCCCTCTCGGCGAACCTGAACGGCAGTTATAACACTGCCAGCGGCCTCAACGCACTTAACCTCAATACCAGCGGGGGCAATAACACGGCCATCGGGGCTTATGCCTTGGCTGTCAGCACCGGATCAAACAATATCGCACTGGGCTATCAAGCCGGCCAGTCCATCACCACCGGCAGCTCCAATATTGACATCGGAAACCCCGGCACGGCGGGTGATGCCAATCTCATACGCATTGGCACCACCCAAACCGGCACGTACCTGGCCGGCACCGTTTATGCCAATGGTGTTGCCCTGACCAGCGACCGTAACGCCAAGCAGAATTTCATCCCAATCAATCCGCAGGAAATCCTGGCCCGGGTTTCCGCCCTGCCGATCACGGAATGGCAATACCGGGTCGATGCGGCCGGGAACAAGCACATGGGACCGATGGCACAGGATTTCCACGCCGCCTTCGGCTTAAACGGCGGGGACGACCGTCACATTTCGGTCGTGGACGAGAATGGTGTCGCGCTCGCCGCCATCCAGGGCCTTGACCAAAAGCTGGAAGCCAGAAGCAAGCAATTGGAGGCAGAGAACGCGGAGTTAAAAGAGCAAAACGACTCACTGGAAAGAAGGTTGGAACGGCTCGAACAAGGTCTTGATCCAACGAACCCGAATGCCAGATCATATTAATGGTCGTCACCTACCCCGGTCTAATTCCTGAGGCTTTCGAGATCGTAATAATTTTAATTAATCTCCGCCTTTCATCATATGGGTTCAGGGCCTAGAAGCGCGGATTGGGCGCGCGTTGCAAGTCATTTTCCAGTTGTCATTTATAATGCTTACTGATAGAATTTAATCTACTAAATGGAGTCATTTGTGCAAAGCGTCGGTCGCGCGACAGGGAGTCGCGAAACTTGGGATGCTTTGCCTGACTCTGATTGCTCTTCGTCACAACTGGAAACCAAATGTGTTCGGCACTTTGGCCAATATTGGTCCCAGCATTCACCTGTCTCAGATACTGGCAATGACCTGAACGTAAAAATGGTTTGATCTCACAGCAATTAACAATTTAACAACTTAAGGGGCGCGAATATGATTGGTGGATTTCAAAGGTTGGGACGATTCCACGCCTCAATCGTGATTGAACTGCTGATTGCAAATGCCGGCATCGACTTTCTTGCCGCACTGTTACTACCCGCTTTGAGGAGAGACAGACCAGTGGCAGGACCACTGCGAATAGGTCTTTTGAGTTCACCAATTTGATCTATCCGGGGACAATCCGAAAATGTTCATTCGGATCCAGCTGCGTCGAAATGTGGATTGCCGGCAATTATACAATGTGGCCAATTAATTTTAAGTTAATTCCGCCGGTGACGCGTATGGCCGTTTTCGGCCACGACCTCTTCATTCAACTCGATGAATGATTCACCCGATCGCGATGTGGCGGTCTTTACGGAGATCCTCCAATTGCCTGTCAGCGAGCGTGCCGCCTTTTTGGAGCGTGCTTGTTACGGTGATGATGAATTGCGTCAACGGATCGAGGCGCTGCTCGCGGCCCACGATCAGGGCGGGGATTTTTTGGTGCCGCCCGCCAAACAGATGTTGTTAGATGTCAAACTTGGGACCGTTTCCGTGGAAAAACCTGGCGACCACATTGGTCACTACAAATTGTTGAAACAAATCGGTGAGGGCGGTTGCGGAGTGGTTTACCTGACAGAACAGGAAGCGCCAATCCGCCGGCAGGTCGCCATGAAAGTAATTAAGCCAGGGATGGACACCAAAAGCGTCATTGCCCGATTTGAGGCTGAACGTCAGGCACTTGCGTTGATGGATCATCCCAATATCGCAAAGGTATTTGATGCCGGAGCGACGGAGTCCGGAAGACCCTACTTCGTGATGGAACTCGTTCGCGGCGTCAAGATTACCGAATACTGTGACCGGCATTCACTGACGACGGATGAACGATTGAATCTTTTCATCCTGGTTTGTCAGGCAGTTCAACACGCTCATCAGAAAGGAATAATTCATCGGGACATCAAGCCTTCGAATATTTTGGTAACCACCACTCGCGAAGGCGCTGCCCTGCCCGTGGTCATTGATTTTGGAATTGCCAAGGCCACCACCAATATAAAGTTGACCGACAAGACCATTTTTACTGCTTTCGAAATGATCATTGGCACCCCGGCCTATATGAGTCCGGAGCAAGCAGCCCTTGACGGTACTGAAGTGGACACGCGCACCGACATCTACAGTCTTGGCGTGCTGCTTTACGAGTTGCTGGCCGGTTCAACCCCTTATGGGATGGGTAAATTATTGGAGTCTGGCCCTGACGAAATTCGCCGGGTGATCCGTGAGCAGGAGCCTCTGCCTCCCTCCGCGCGTTTAAAGAAGATGGCGGGCACCGATTTGACCACCCTGGCGCAAAATCGCAAATCCGAGCCGTTCACGCTGATCCGATCGATTCGCGGAGACTTGGATTGGATCGCAATGAAAGCGATGGAGAAGGACCGTGCGCGACGTTACGCAACCGCCCATGGATTAGCGCTGGATATCCAGCGTTACTTGGAAAAGGAACCCGTTTCGGCGCGCCCTCCCAGCAAGCTCTACAAATTTCAAAAGTTGGTCCTGCGCAATAAGCTGCTGTTCGCCGGCATCGGCATCATCTTGCTGCTTCTTGTGGCCAGCTTGATCATCGTTTCCACGCTGCTCGCCAGGGAGCGGCGATCACGGCTTGAGGCCGAATCGGCCTCAGTCAAAAGCCAGCAAACCACAAAGTTCCTTGAAGACATGCTCAGTGGCGTCGGACCCTCAGTCGCTCTTGGTGAGGATACCAGACTATTGAGAGGGATTCTGGATCAAACGGCTGAAAACGTTGGCAAAAAGTTGACCAATCAACCCGCTGTCGAAGCTGAACTGCGCAACCTCATCGGTACCCTCTACCGGCAAATCGGGAGCCCTCTCCAGGCTCAGGCAATGCATCAGGCAGCTTTGGCGATCTATCAAAAGCAATTCGGGCCTGAAAGTACGGAGGCGGCCACATCGCTGAACGACTTGGGTCTGGATTTCATTGCTGAGGACAATCACCCCAAGGCTGAAGAGGTTGATGAGCAAGCACTTGCCATTCGCCAGCGGCTGTTAGGCAGGAATAATAAGGAAACGGCCACCTCGCTCAATGATTTGTCCTCTTTGTATCGGGATGATGGAAAGCTCACGAACGCGGAGGCGATGGCTCGAGAAGCGCTTGAAATCAGACAACAATTGTGCGGGCGCGAAAGCTTGGAAGTGGCGGATTCACTGAGGAACCAATGTATTATTCTGGGCGACGAAGGTAAATGGCCGCAATCCGAAGCAAAGGCAAGGGAAGTTCTGGCGATTCAGCTCAAATTGCTTGGTCCGGAGCATCCATGGGTGGCTTCAACGCTCGACGATATTGCCTGGGCGGCTCACGGCAATGGCAACCTGAATGAAGCCGAAACTCTGCAAGCAGAAGCCCTCGCAATGAGGTCGAAGCTGCTTCCGGAGAATCATCCCGATTTGGCCGACTCCTTTCATCTGGTCGGCGAAACCCTGCGGCAACAGCGGAATCTGGACGAGTCGTATTCCGTCTTGAGCGCAGCGCTTTCAATTCAACGTAAAGTGCTGGGTGATGATGATCAGGCTACGCTAGGCACAATGCATAGCCTGGGTTTGACCCTTGAAGACCAACGCAAATGGACCGAGGCCGAAGTCGTGTGGCGGGAAAATCTGGCCCTGTGGCGTAAACGGGCAGGCAATGAGTATCCGCAAACCTTGTATGCAGTGCGCGATTTGAGCAGGACACTTGAAGCCGAAGGCAAATTGGCGGAAGCTGAGAGACTGCGTCACGAAGAGTTGGACGGGTGGCTGGACCGTCCAGGAAATCAGGACCAGGGAATATCCTACGCGCTGGGCACGCTACGTAAAACCCTTGAGGCCGAAGGCAAATTGGCCGAAGTAGAAGCCGTTCGGCGCGCGGAGTCGGCTTTGCCACTCAGACGGGGAGCTAATGATAATCCGCAAACACTGAATGCGTTAAACGATTTTGCCGCTTTGCTTGAAGCCGAAGGGAAATGGTCGGGGGCTGAGGCCACACACCGCGCAGAGTTGGCCGGGTGGCAGTGCTTCTGGCGACGACCCAAAACCGACCCGCCTACGAGCAAATCTGCCACCGAATCCTCATAACTTTCACCAACATAGAAAACCCATATGTGGCGGAGCGATTGGCCGAGGATTGCCTGCTCTTGCCGAATTCAGGAGCGGATTTGCAATCGGTGGACAAATTGGCAGACACGGCCGTCACAGCTGGAACCAACGATCCTGCCCTAGCTTATTTTCTGGGTTGCAAGGCGATGTCGGACTATCGGCAAGGACGCTTTGCCGAAGCAATTGATTGGGCAGGTAGGGCCGCAGGAAACCCCCTTGGAGATGCCGAAGCGAAAGCCAAAGCCTGCGCTATTTTGGCAATGGCTGATTGGCAAATCGGAAAAAAGGACGCCGCTCAAGCAATGCTCACCAGGGGAAATCAGCTGGCACCAGGAAACTTACACGGCAATGGCAACATCAGTCCGGGAGAGTCATGGGTGGCTTGGTTGATTGCGCGAATTTCGCTGGATGAAGCCACTGAACTGATCCGACGTAGCTCAACATCTAACGGCCGTCCAAACCGGCCATAACCGTAATGCCAAAAAGTCTGGTCAGTCAGGAAGTGCGGGAGATACGCTCCCTTGCGGCGAATGCTTATCGTAAAACATGAGTGACGCAACGCAATTGTTAAGCGCGGTGGAACAAGGAGACCCCAAGGCCGCCGAGAGGCTGCTTGACCTCCTTTACGACGAATTGCGCCGGCTCGCGAGGAGTAAAATGGCCCAGGAGGCGCCGGGACAAACCATCCAGCCCACTGCGTTGGTGCATGAGGCATGGTTGCGGTTGGTGGGAGGTGAAAACCCCAAATTTGAAAATCGCGCCCATTTTTTTTCTGCAGCCGCCGAGGCAATGCGCCGCATCCTGATCGACCGGGCGCGGAGCAAGCTCGCCGTTCGCCATGGCGGAGGTTACGAACGGTTTGAATTGGATGAGCAGGCTTTGGCGGCACCCGGTCCCGATGAGCAATTATTGGCTGTGAATGACGTGCTGGATAATCTCGCCCGGAAACACCCGGCCCAGGCCGACGTGGTAAAGTTGCGATATTTCACCGGCATGACCATTGAGGAGACGGCCCAGGTCCTGGGTATTTCTGTTGGCACCGTCAAAAATTACTGGACGTTCGCCAGCGCCTGGATTTTCAACGCAATCAAGAATTCCTAACCGGTTTGGGTACTGTTTTTCGTTTGGCATCCCGCTTGGAGCAGGAGCCGAATGTCGAGCTCACGACATCGATTTCGCCTTGGTAGTCTCACGTGAATATCGATGGGAGTCCCGGATGAATTTCACCCGGGCCAAAGTTAAGCATTTAACAAACGATGTGCCGCGGACCAAATAACATCTGAGTTGCCTCGTGTGTGACGGGCTTTCGACACGGTGTCTTTCTTGCGACGTTGTTGATTTATTTTTCTAAACCAGAACTCGTTTAATCAGGAGACTTTTCATTCGTTTTCGCCCGATTTGGAAGTACTTAAACGGCTCTTTCATGAGAATTGGAAAGTTGGCCTGCTTTTTGCGATGCCAAAGGACGGTTTTAAAACCAGATAAATAATTCAGACCATGCGAACCATGCAAATCACCGTGCTTGACGACATCAAAGCTGATTCTGAACTTAATGAGCTTTCACTACGCGACGAGTGTTCAAGCCGCAAGTTCATGGTTACCAGTAAGGGAGTCATAGTCATTGCCTATCCCCCGTTCGCTGGTTTCGCCGACATTAACGGATCAGAGAAGCAGATGGCAATAGTGCAAGAAACACCATGCGCATAAGGAGATAAGCAACAAATGAACACCATCACGACCAAGGACGGAACCCGAATATATTTTAAAGACTGGGGCGTTGGCCAACCGGTTGTCTTCAGCCATGGCTGGCCGCTCAGCGCAGACGCCTTTGAAGACCAGATGTTTTTTTTGGCCTCCCGGGGATACCGCTGCATCGCGCACGACCGGCGTGGCCACGGTCGATCAAGCCAGCCATGGAGCGGCAATGACATGGATACTTATGCCGACGATCTGGCGGAGCTGGTGACAGCCCTTGACTTGAAGAACGCGATTCACGTGGGCCACTCCATGGGCGGGGGCGAAGTTGCTCGATATATCGGCCGTCATGGCACGAGTCGAGTGGCCAAGGCGGCGTTAATTGGAGCGATAACACCGCTCATGCTGAAAACCGAGTCCAATCCGGGAGGTCTGCCGATTCAGGTATTTGATCAAATCCGGACCGGTATCGCCGCGGATCGTTCTCAGTTCTGGAGAGATCTCAGTCTGCCGTTCTACGGTTACAACCGGGCGGGCGCAACCATCTCTGAAGGTGCACGTGATTCTTTTTGGCAGCAGGGGATGATGACCGGCCTCCCGGCGTCATATTTTTGCATCAAGGTATTTTCCGAGACGAATTTGACCGGGGATTTAAAGCGATTCGACGTGCCAACGCTGGTCATCCATGGCGACGATGATCAGATTGTGCCCATCGCCAACTCGGCACTGCTTTCAGCCAAGCTAATAAAGAAGGCAACCCTCAAGATTTACCCAGGTGCGTCCCACGGCCTGTGTACTACGCACAAGGACCAGGTCAATAAAGACCTGTTGGCTTTCATTGAGTCGTAACCGCGACCGGCAAGAGTTAGAAAACGCAATGATTTGGTCCCCTTCGAAAGAGATTGTTGCCGAGACAGATAGCGTATTTAATAGCGAATTAAATGAAGGTTCTCTTCGTCGCAGACATTCATTATGCGCTTAAGCAGTTCGACTGGCTGACCGCCAATGCGGCCCGATTCGACGCAGTAATCATTGGCGGTGATCTGCTTGATCTTGGCTCGCCTCTTGATCTTGAAGTGCAGATTATTGTGGTGGACAAGTATCTCACGCGACTTCGACAAAAGACCCGGCTGCTCGTAAGTTCTGGAAATCACGATTGCAACGTCCGCTCGGCCAATGGTGAGAAGGTTTGCAGCTGGCTCCATGACGTCAAATCCGGGCAGATGTCAGTGGACGGTGATGCGGTTGAAATCGGCGGCCTTTTGATCACGATATGCCCTTGGTGGGATGGTCCGATATCGCGCGCTGACGTTGAAGAGTTGCTGAGGCGGGATGCGGCAAAAAAAGCAGCCAAATGGATTTGGATACACCACGCGCCCGCCGATCACTCACCAGTTAGTTGGACTGGAAAAGAGTTTGGAGGAGACCCATTTCTTGTCGAATGGATTCGGCGCTTCGAACCGGACCTCGTTCTTTCCGGCCATATTCACAATGCGCCGTTTGTGGCGCAGGGATCATGGATCGACCGCATTGGCAGGACGTGGGTGTTTAATCCGGGTAAACAAATCGGCCCTTATCCAACCCTTCTGATTTTCAATTTTGAACGCATGAGTGTTGATTGGGAATCGATGGATGGCCAGGCAATGCAGGAACTCGCCGTTCCTGAAGGGGCTTTTAATGGCCCGACTATCGCGGGTGATGATGCACGAGGGAATTGATGACATCGTCCACCATGCCAAGGTGGTCGTGACCTTCGTATTGCTGTTTCACGTTCACGAGATACTTGTTAAGAGCATTAAGACGGCTGGCCAGTAATTTGGCAATGTAGAGGCTTGCCTCCGTGGATGAAGCAAGAAACTGCTGCGGATCCTCAATGATCGCAAAGGAACTCGGTTCCAAAGTGCGAATGGTGGCATTATGCGGACCGCCCAAAAGAACATGCATCTCGCCGAAGACGGCCCCCGGTTCCGAGATCTTGGCAACTCGCACGTCGTCCCGCAACACTTCAACTTCCCCATGGAGAATGACAAACATCGGGCCGCCAACAGCACCCTGTTCAATGACAAATTGGCCGGCCGGAACATTCTCCGTCTTGCGGTCGGCAATCAGTTTTAAGATGGCAGACATTAAATGGCCTCTTTCGACTTCAAGCATATTCAACAAAATTGTGAAAGCAAATCGAACTCAAATTCATCAAAGCTTTGACAGATTGTCCAGGTCGCATTTCACCAGGCCATTAATCTCAAATCATTTTGGAGCCGTGACTAAATCTGGACGCACTGTCGCCCCTTCGTCGCAGTTTAATGAAGATGGTAAAGGCAACGCTTGGGGCTTTTACGTGAAAACCCATTTATTTCCAATTCATTGCGGGCACCCCTCTACTTCGGCAGGCCACGAATTGCAAATTGGCCTGACAAATGCAATCATCTTTTTGACTATGGATACGCCAAAAGAAACAGCCCAGCGCCCGCCTTTTCCTCCCTTTACCAATGAGACAGCGGTTGAAAAAGTCCGGATGGCAGAGAATGGCTGGAACAGTCGCGAACCGGAAAAAGTTGCCCTGGCATATACCATTGATAGCTGGTGGCGCAACCGCGCCGAGTTTATTCAGGGCAGGCCCGCCATCATAGCGTTCCTCACCCGAAAATGGAAAAAGGAATTAGATTATCGTCTCATCAAAGAATTGTGGGCCTGCACAGGCAGCAGAATTGCCGTTCGTTTTGCCTATGAGTGGCACGATGATTCCGATCAATGGTTTCGCTCCTATGGCAACGAGAATTGGGATTTTGATTCCAACGGACTCATGCATCATCGTCATGCTTGCATAAATGATCTGCCCATTAAGGAATCCGAACGTAAATTCAGGTGGGATTCGTCGAAACCCCGCCCGGCGGATCACCCGGGGTTGACCAGCCTCGGTTTGTAAGGATGGCGACACCGGATCGCCAGAGATCTATTGGGATCATTTCTTGACTGTTTGTTCAAAAAGGCTGGCGCGGGCTCTGTCAAACCGCGGCTGTATATCCCTTGGCAACTTGAAGAAAGGCCTTGACCTGATCGAACTTCCAGACTTCGTCCTTGCCCAATTCCCTGGCTAGAATGCTGGCAACTTTTGGCGCCATGCGGATGGCCGCCCTGGCATTTAAAAATAAAGCCCGGGTTCGTCGGGCGAGCACATCCTCCACGGTGCGCGCCATTTCCATACGCGCCGCCCAAACCACTTCAGCCTCCACGTAGGACAGCTGCGGATCCAACAGCCCACCAAGAGATTTGTTTTCGTCAATCAGCCGGCGAATAGCCGGCGCATCGGAACCATAATAAGAGAGTGAACCGAAATTTGCCGCGTTGAGATGATATCCGTGAATGTTCAGATTATGAGTCACACATGGCTTGTCGGGCAAATCCGCCAGCGTGGCCGCTTGATCGACACAGCCCTGGGCCATGTTGCGATAAGTGGTCCACTTGCCCCCGGTAATGCTCAGCAGCCCGCTCTTATCAATGTGGATGGTGTGATCCCGCGACAGCGCTGCCGTGTTGCCGGCGTCGCCCGATTTCGCAAGTGGACGGATTCCCGCAAAAACGGTCAGGATGTCGGACCGCGCCGGCTTTTTCTCCAGATATTGTCCCGCTGTTTCCAGAATGAAATCGATTTCATCGTCGAGAGCCACGGGTTCCAGCGGCGAATCTTTTACCGGCGTATCCGTCGTGCCCACCAGGGTGTGCCCATGCCATGGAATGGCAAACATGACCCGTCCGTCCCGGGTGTGCGGCACCAGGATGGCGTTCGCGCCGGGCAGAAATGAGTGATCGAACACCAAGTGTGCACCCTGGCTGGGCGCGATCAGTGGATTGACCTCCGGGTCGGCCAGCCGTCGCACGGAATCTGTGAATATCCCGGTGGCATTGACGACGACCTTTGCTTGCGCGTCGAATGTCTCGCCGGTCTCAACATTCTGCCAGGTTAAGCCATTCACAATTCCGTCGCTGCCCTTATTGAGCCGGTTGACTTTGGCGTAATTCAATAGCGTTGCGCTTTGGTCGGCGGCCGTGGCAACCAGGTTGATAAGCAGTCGCGTGTCGTCAAACTGGCCGTCGTAATAGACGATTCCCCCTGTGAGTCCCTCGGGATTTACATTCGGCAGCCGCGCGAGGGTTTCCTCCTTGGAAATGGTGTGGGATTTCCCAAAACCATATTTGCCTGCGAGCAGCTCGTAAAGCTTGAGGCCGATTCCGTAGAACGGCCCTTCCCACCAGGCGTAGCTGGGGACAATGCAACCCAGTTCACTGACAATATGCGGCGCGTTTTGCCGGAGCAGCCCGCGTTCCTTCAGGGCCTCCATTACCAGCGACACATTGCCCTGTTCGAGGTAGCGCACTCCTCCGTGCACCAATTTCGTGCTCCGGCTGGACGTGCCCTTGCCAAAATCATGCTGTTCCAAAAGCAGCGTTGCGTAACCCCGCGTGGCCGCGTCAACCGCCACCCCGGCACCGGTGGCACCGCCACCGACAATAATCATGTCCCAGGGTGCCCGGCGTTCGCGCACCAGTTTTAACATGTCATCCCGTTTCATAATGCTGCAATTGCGGCTGCCAGGACTAACGTCGGACAGCTTTTTGTTTGGTGTCTTTCGTTTTCGACAGTCCGGGCCCATGCACCTCCCAATCTTTGGCCCGCTGGAGCGCAGAATTCCAGCGTGCGCGCAGATCGCCCACTTGCGAACGCGGCATCTTCGGTTCAAACACTTTCTCAACCTTCCATTGCTTCGAAATGCTCTCGATGTTTTCCCAATAACCAACCGCCAGCCCGGCGAGATAGGCTGCCCCCAAGGCCGTGGTTTCCGTGACCGCCGGACGCACAACCGGAATCTGCAACAGATCAGCCTGAAACTGCATCAGGAAGGCGCTGTGGCTGGCGCCGCCATCCACCCGCAATTCTTTCAATCGCCTGCCGGTGTCAGCCTGCATGGCGTCAATCAAATCCGCGACCTGATAGGCCACCCCCTCGAGCGCGGCGCGCGCAATGTGTGCCGCGGATGTGTCCCGCGTGATGCCGATGATGGCACCACGCGCATAGGGATCCCAATGCGGCGCGCCAAGACCGGTAAAGGCAGGAACGAGATAGACCCCCCCATTGTCCGGGGTGGAATTGGCGAGCAGATTGACTTCGTCGGCGGAGCGGACCAGCCGCAATCCATCCCGTAGCCACTGCACCACGGCACCGCCAACAAAGACACTGCCTTCCAGCGCGTACCCGCGCTTTTCACCAATCTGACACGTTGCGCTGGTCAGCAGGCGGTTTCGAGACTTGATGAGTTTTGAACCAAGATTCTGCAGCAGGAAACAACCGGTGCCATAGGTGTTTTTTGCCTGGCCCGGATGCACGCACATCTGGCCGAAGAGAGCCGACTGCTGGTCGCCGGCAATTCCCGCTATGACCATCTTTTGCAAACCCAGTGAGGTGCTGACTTCACCATACACCTCACTCGAGGTGCGAACTTCCGGCAGCATACTGGCGGGAATCCGGAAGAGCTCGAGCAATTCCGCGTCCCATTTGCCGGTGCGAATATTGTAAAGCAGTGTGCGCGAGGCATTGCTTGGATCCGTGACGTGAACGTGGTGACCGCTCGTCATTTTCCAAATCAGCCAGGTGTCAATGGTACCAAATAACAGCTCGCCGGCCTCCGCCCTTTCACGTACGCCTGGGACATTATCCAGAATCCAGGCGATTTTCGTGCCTGAGAAATAAGAATCCAGCAGAAGTCCCGTGCGTTCATTGATCTTTTGGTCGTGTCCTGCCGCTCTTAACTTCTCGCAGGTTTCCGCCGTTCGCCGATCCTGCCAGACAATGCCATTATAAACCGCGTCACCTGTCTTGCTATCCCACACCACGGTTGTTTCGCGCTGGTTGGTGATCCCCAGCGCGGCGACATCGCTGGGGCGGATGTGGGCGCGACCCAAAGCTTCCACTGCCACGCTAAGCTGGGTAAACCAGATCTCTTGCGGATCCTGCTCCACCCAGCCCAACTTGGGAAATATTTGCCGGATCTCCTTTTGGGCCACCGCCCGGATTTGACCTGCTTGATCAAAAATGATGGCGCGCACACTGGTGGTTCCGGCGTCCAAAGAAAGGATGTATTTCATGGGATCTTGGGGAGTTAAAGTCGAATTGTTGCCAGGTTCAAGTGAAAAGCAAGCGATAGGCCAGCGCACCGAGTGTGCCGCCAATGAAGGGACCGACAATGGGAATCCATGCGTATTGCCAATCCGAGACGCCCTTGCCGGCGATGGGCAGAATGGCATGGGCCAGCCGCGGACCAAAATCCCGGGCCGGGTTGATCGCGTAACCGGTCGGCCCGCCAAGCGAAATGCCGATGGCGACAACCAGTAATCCGACCACCAGGGGGCCAAAACCAGTCGCCCAGCCCGGCGCGCTCAGATTTGCCCCGGAAGGGATGGCCAGAACGCCAAACACCAGCGTGGCCGTACTAATGATTTCGCAGAGGATGTTTGATAATGGTGAACGAATCGCGGGACCGGTGCAAAACACGGCCAATTTGGCCGCCGGATCCGATGTTGCTTTCCAATGTGGCAGGTAGGCCAGCCAGACCAGTAACGCACCAAACATCGCCCCGGAGATTTGCGCGGCGATATATCCCAGGACTTTGCCTGGGGCGAACTTGCCGATGACAGCCAGGCCAATGGTCACCGCCGGGTTTAAATGCCCGCCACTGATGGTTCCCACCGCGTAAACCGCCATGGTCACTGCCAGCCCCCATCCGGTCGAAATCACAATCCAACCGCTCCCCTGACCTTTGGATTTATTCAGCACCACCGTGGCCACAGCACCGTCGCCAAATAGAATGAGCAACGCTGTGCCGATAAATTCTGCCAGATAAGGATTCATACTTTTTTACCAAGACTCAACAGATTGGGCGTTCAAAAACGAAAAATGGTTCGCAGCCCGATCACGGTGATCGTGCTGCGAGTTTCATCACCACCCGGGTCCACGATGATCTGGTTGTCGAGTTGTAATGAGCACCACGGCGTGGGATTGAACTGGTAATCGAATTCAACTGTCGTCTCACCGCCCAGGCCATGTCCATTGACCGCGTTATACGCCTCACTGGCGGCAGTTGAATTTTCGGAGTAGATGAAGCCAACACCGATTTTGTCCTGATCGCGGCCCGGGATCAATCCCGTGTAGCGAGCCCCGGCGATGACCTCGTACTGCAGTGGGTTGCGGTCGTCGGGTGCGCCCACAAACTCCAGCAAGAGATCAAGCCCCTTCTTGCTTTCCAAATTCCCATCCGCACTCGTAGGATGATAAACCGTCTTTTCCGCCAGCCCGTAAGCGGTGAAGTCACCCCGGAGTTGTTTGCCGCTATAGAGATTGTAATAGACGGGCAGATTATTGGCGTTTATTCCCAGCTTATAAACTCCGTCATACAACGTATTCTGCTCCTGATAACCGATCTCAAAGGAACCGCCATAGCCATGGTTAAACTGATCATAATAATTGATGCCCCAGCCGTCTGGATAGTAAGGATTATTGTACGTGGCATAGATTCCCGCCTTCGCATAGAGACCCGGGGTGACGACCGATAAATCGCTCCAAACGATGGCTCCCGGTTTGCCAACGGGGCTGTAAGGTTGTTTTGCATAGAAGAGCGGATTGGGAGCATAACCCAGCTCGTCATTGAACAGGAGGTCGAAAAAATCGGTGGCCCCGAACTCGTCAACCGCAACGATCTGGCCGACTTTGACTTTGAACCGTTCATTGAACAAGCCCTGCTGATACCAGAGCTGGTCGATGCGCTCGCTTTGCACCCCTGCGATGCTGCTGGTCAAGGTGTTGACATGGAGGTAATCGGCCGAGAGATTCTGTCCGTATTGGCAGATGGCTGAAATGAAAAACTCGCCATCAAAATCGGCCAGTTTGTTAAAATCGATATCTGCGGAGGACCGAAAACGCCCGAAATAAATAAAACGATGCTCCTGGCTGCCGGAGACGTCGGTTTGCAGATCGCCAATATCATTAAAGTCAAAGGTCACGCCCATGTCCGCCAGCCGGCTGCGGACGCCGCCCCAATCACCTAGCATATACTTTTGGTCCCAGAAGGAAGGCAGGTTGGTTGTTACCACCGGCAACATTCTCGAATCTCCAGTGTCACCAAGAGCAGATACTAATGGCACACAAACAATTCCGGCGATTACCGAGCGCCGCGCGAGTGCCCGGCTTTCTTTACTCTGACTGAGCCTTCGTTCGGTAGTGCTGTTGTTCAAGCAAGTGCGCCACATGTGATACTTGGCTTAATGTTCCAGATGAAAGCAATAGACTTTGGAATCGACTTTTGCATTTTGGCTGCCAAGTTCAACGAAAGGGCGCACACAGAACCCATCTAACTGCAATTGAATACTTTATAATACATCAGCCGGTTGGCTCCTCTCTCACAGTATGACAAAGGAATGGCATTTGCGTCGTTGTTAAGTCAAGGTGTCGACATTTCGTCGACGCAGCAGGATAGTGCCGATTGGCCCATTGCCCGCTGTCAGGATAAATTTGGAAGCGTTTTTTGACAGGTGGAAGCTACGATGACGTTGTGCCGACACTGCGACGAATAGACGACTCATAATCTGGCCAAACTTCACCGGATTTTAAGAAGCAATTGATTTTTGATCCTCTTAACTCGCTACCATTTAGATTATTAAACCACACAAACGTAACCCGGAACCAAGTTGGAACAAATAATGCAAAAGCGCTAATGGAGGGCAAATACCCTCAGTCGACGCAACCGCATTAAGTTGAATTGGCAGCCCCAATTGCGCACCGGACAGAGCCGGTTTAAGGCTGAAACAGCATTTGAATACATATGAAAAAAGAGATCGTCAAATCCTCAATAAAGCCGACCATGTATGAAACTGAAAACGACATCTCCAGCGAACGTCGCCTGGAGTTGATCTTGTTATTGAACCAGCGTCTGGCAGATGCGGTGGATCTTCAGATGCAGCTCAAACAAGCTCATTGGAATGTCAAAGGCCCACACTTCATTGGATTGCACGAACTGTTCGACGACATAGATGAGGCTGTCGAATCTTACGTCGATCTGATTGCCGAGCGTATCGTTCAATTGGGAGGAATTGCAGAAGGTACCGTGCGCGTCTCCGCCGAACGATCCAGGCTCGAAGAATATCCACTGGTGATCGCTGACGGGATGGCCCACGTGGAGGCGGTCGCCAAAGCTTTGTCCACCTTTGGCCGCGAAACGCGCGCCTCCATCGACGAAACGGCCTCTTTGGGGGATGCCGATGCAGCCGATATATTTACTGAAATATCTCGTGGCGTCGACAAGTACCTCTGGTTTGTTGAGGCTCATCTGCAAGCCTCGAATTAGTGAATGGCGAGTCCGCCTACCAGCCGGTTAACCCCATAAAACCAATCACCCACTTTACCCGAACCATGAGCGCCAAAGACTTTTGCTTCACGATGGCCAGGCATGCGCTGACTTTCACCGTAATCGCGGTGCTGGTTGTGGCCTGGGTGCTTTCCAGCCCGCTGCTGCGCTTGGAACATTGGTTCGTGCCCAGAAATAACAGGAGATACGCGGACAAGATCGCGCTGGGGGAGTTACGACAATGAACGCAGAAATGCGATTTTTTCTGGTTTTGTCCCGCATCAGACTGAAGGTCGCATTAATGACCCGCCAAGCGAGGAAATTGGTTTGAGCCCCTAATTATGAAATCAGCAACCAAAGATCCGAAACAAGCGATTCCGGTCAGATGGAATGAACCCCTTTCTTCGGGAATTTCAGTCGTTCACAGAACATTGCAAGAAAGGGCGACCCGTTTACGGCACAGCGAACATCGGTGCCAGGATGGAGAATTGCAGGCTCTGAAACCCTTAGGAGTTACCTCAGCGCCACAATTTTTAGAAAGCACCTTGGCTAAAAGTCAACTCGGCCGGAATATTTTTCGGGCAGATGTGACGGACTCTCCCAGCTTATTTGCCGCCTCTTATTTTAATTCACCAGAACAGATTTATCCCATGGCAGCAATACGTCACAAACGCATTCACCAGGACCGTCAGGGTCCGCGGTTATGAAAGTTCTAATAATTTATCAGGATTTTGCGTCTGCGGCACGGGCCAACTCAGCCTTGCAACATTCAGTCCAATTTCCGGGCATTCAGGTAGAGTGGAACATCCGTCCTTGGAGGTTGGACATGCTGAAATTTCCGCCGGTGGCAAATGAGGCGCTTCTCGACGCGTTGGACGCGAATCTGATTGTTTTTGCAGGTCACATTGTTCAGGCAATTCCATTCTGGCTCCAGGACTGGCTGGAAGCCTGGGCTAATCAAAGACGGATCGCCAACGCCGCCCTGGCGGTGCTCGGCATTGAAAACAGCAAGCTCCTTAAAACCTTTGGCGTTTCTGATTTAAAGGAGTTTGCCAGGAATCACGGTCTGGAGGTCGTTTTTGATGACCGCAATTCAGTTCCCGTTGATCCGGCCCTTTTTGATGGATCTTTGATGCCGCCCAACAAGGCCTTATTCAATGCGATACGGCCACATCTGAACAATTAGCTGCACCTTTACTTTATCGACAATGAAAACGCCCGGCTACCATCAGCCACTTTACCTTCTGCCCTTTGACCAGCGTGGCGCGCCGGTCACTAGTTTGTTTGGCTGGTACGGCAACTTGAGCCGGGCGCAAACCGCTGTCATTGCGGCGGCCAAACAGATCGTTTATCAGGGCTTTAAAGTCGCCTTATCAATCGGTGTGCCAAGAGAAAAAGCGGGCATTCTCGTGGACGAGCAATTTGGCGCCGCCCTCCTGCAGGACGCGAAGTCAAGCGGACTTGTCACCGCCTGTCCCGCGGAGCAATGCGGGCAGAGCGAGTTCGACTTTGAATACGGTGATGACTTCGCCAGGCACATCGAGTTATTGCAGCCAACCTTTTGCAAGGTATCGGTTTGTTACAACCCTGAAGGTGATTTTTATCTGAACCGCCGCCAGCTGCTGCGGTTGAGACGATTGTCAAACTACCTTCAACGAGAAAGCCAAAGCCGTTTCATGTTCGAGCTCCAAGTGCCGCCGGAGCCACCCCAACTCGAACTGTTTGGCGGCAACAAATCTGCCTATAATGCCAAGCTCCGCCCCCAGCTCGTGGAGTTGAGCATCCATCAACTTCAAAATTGTGGCATTGAACCAGATGTCTGGACCTTTGAAGGGTTCGACCGGCGGGAGGACTGTCGGCGAATCGTTGCGGCCGTGAGACGGGATGGACGCCACCAAGTTGGCTGCATCGTGCTGGGGCAAGGTGAAAACGATCGCAAGGTTCGCGATTGGTTGAGAACCGCAGCCAGTGTCGGAGGTTTCATTGGTTTTTCAGTCGGACGGACAGACTTCTGGGACCCGCTCGTAAGTTTCCGGGCAAACAGAATTGTGCGTGAGGCCGCCGTGAAGGAAATCGCCCGTCGTTTAAAGGTCTTCGCCGCCATTTTTGAAAACACTTTACCACCGCAGCGGCAACTCTATGAAGGACAGCAACAAGTTGCTTTTAAACAAATTTCGGTCTGACCCGGGTGGGCGAGTATGCGGCTCACCCGCTGATTCACCTCAGGCTGATTGCAGACCGGCCGTCGATGGGAAAGTTGTCGAGTGTTAAATAATGATATGCGAATAGGTATTGCCAGCGATCACGGCGGGTTTGAGTTGAAAGAAAAGCTGGCTGCCAGGCTCCGCTGGTCTGACCACGAACTTATGGATTTCGGAGCTCACCAACTCTCGCTGGATGATGATTATCCCGACTATATCATCCCCCTCGCCAAGGCGGTGGCGGCGGGAACGGTTGATCGCGGCTTGGCGGTTTGCGGCAGTGGAGTCGGGGCGGCCGTCTGTGGAAATAAAATCAGGGGCGTCCGCGCCTGTTTGATTGAGGATCATTTCTCCGCCAAACAGGGAGTTGAGGACGACAACCTCAATCTTCTATGCCTGGGTGGCCGGATTGAAGGGCCGGAACTGGCCTGGGACCTGGTTCAAACGTTCCTGGCCGCTGAATTCAGTCAGGCGCCCCGGCACCTCCGCCGCTTGCGCAAGGTGACCGCGTTGGAAAACTTCGAAAGTTAACGAAAAGCAATCATCTTATGGGTGACACACTATTTTGGAGCCGGCTCCAGTTCGCCTTCACCATTACGTATCACTATCTCTTTCCGCAGCTGACGATGGGGTTGGCCTGGATCATCGTTTATTTCAAATGGCGGCAGCTGCGCACCGGCCAAGCGCGTTTCGCCAATGCCACCCGCTTCTGGGCGCGCATTTTTGGCATTAACTTTGCCGTCGGTGTGGTCACCGGCATTCCGATGGAATTCCAATTCGGCACAAATTGGGCCGAATTTTCCAAATTCTCCGGCAACGTTATCGGCCAGACTCTGGCAATGGAGGGGATGTTCGCCTTCTTTCTTGAAAGTGCCATGATCGGGGCCATGATTTGGGGCGAAAAACGGCTCGCACCGCGAACGCATTTCCTCGCCATCTTCGGCGTTGCCCTGGGCAGCTGGCTCTCGGGCTATTTTATTCTGACCACCAATGCGTTCATGCAGCACCCCGTGGGATATTCCCTGGCGCAGGATGGCTCTTTGCGACTCGCCAGCTTGACCGCCTTTTTGTTGAACCCTTGGGGACTGATCGTATTTTTGCATAATCAATGCGCCGCGCTGGTCACCGGCTCGTTCGTCGTTACTGCCGTTGGCGCGCTTTATATTCTACGCAAAGTGCATTCCGATCAGGCATCGCTTTTTCTCAAAACCGGAACCTTGGTCGGCCTGTTTTCCTGCCTGATGGTCGCGTTTCCCACCGGAGACCGGCAGGCCAAATTAGTGGCCCAATATCAACCCGTCACCCTTGCTGGAATGGAAGGCCGCTTTCAGAGCGGACCCGAGGCTAACCTTGATTTCATTGGTGAGCCTGATGTGATGGAAAAGCGAATTGACAATCCCATCTACTTCCCTGGGGCCTTGAGCTTTCTTGCCTTTGGCCATCTCAACGCCTCAGTCAAGGGTCTGGACGATTTCCCCGAGGACGAGTGGCCCACCAACATTGATCTATTGTATTACTCGTTTCACATCATGGCCGGTTTGGGGACCTTGTTCATTTTACTGATGGGAATTGCCAACTTCCAGCGCTGGCGCGGCTTGTTGGAGCAATCCCGTTGGTTGCTCTGGGCGCTAATGCTGGCTTTTCCATTTCCCTACATCGCCACCACCGCAGGTTGGATGACGGCGGAACTCGGAAGGCAACCGTGGCTTGTCTTTCATCTTTTTCGGACCGCTCAGGGTTTCAGCGACGTGGTAAACGGGGGAGATGTTTTATTCACGTTGATTGGTTTCACCGGGCTTTATTTCGTTCTCGGCGTTCTCTTTTTGTTCCTCATCGGACGGGAAATCGCCCATGGTCCGCAGGAAATTGCCGCCACCGGCAATTCGGAGGTGTCATATGATTGAGATCTGGTATGTCATTCTGTCCTTCACGCTCGTGATGTTTGTGGTGTTGGAGGGTTTTAACATTGGTGCCGGCATGCTGCGGCACGTCGTCGGCACAACGCAAGCGGAGCGCCGCATGGTCATTGAGGCCATCGGACCCCTCTGGCCGTGGCACGAGGTCTGGCTGGTGGGCTTCGGCGGAACCCTGCTGTTGGCGTTTCCCAACATCCTCGCGGCGTCGTTTGCCGGATTTTATCTGGCGCTCTTCCTTTTGCTCTGGTCGTTGCTGTTGCGCGGCGTTTCCTTGGAGGTGGGCGGGCACCTTGCCGATCCTCTCTGGCGCGCGGCCTGGCATTTCATTTTCGTGGCATCCAATCTTTTGCTCGCCCTTTTAATCGGAGCGGCGCTGGGTAACGTTCTGCGCGGCGTCCCATTGAACGCCGGGGGTGAATTTGCGCTCACGCTTTTTACCAATTTTAGTCCCTATGGAAACGTCGGTATTCTGGATTGGTTCACGGCATCGGTTGCCGTGTTCATGGTCGTCGTCCTCGCGGCACATGGAGCCACCGGCTTGGTGCTGAAAACTGAGGGCCCGGTGCATGACCGAAGCCTGATTATTGCCAAAAACCTTTGGAATCTTACGCTGGCGTTGCTGGTCATCATCACGATTGAATCATGGTGGGTGCGCCCGGAATTATTTTCAGGAATGTTGCATCAACCATTTGGTTGGCTGGGGGTAATCCTTGTGTTTTCTGGAATAATCTGTGCGTTGACGGGCCTGCTCGGCGCGCGCGAACATCGTGCGGCCATCGGTTCCAGCCTCTTCATAGCCGGACTGTTGATTGCCGGAGCTGCGGGGGTGTTTCCGGTCATGCTGCGCTCCACTCTCGCACCTGAAGATTCGTTGTCTGCTTACCAAAATGCCGCCGAAGGTCACGGATTGGCCGTCGCTCTGGTTTGGTGGCCCATCTCGGCGGTTTTTTCCGTGGTTTATTTCTCCTTCTTTTCCAGACAATTCGCCGGGAAGGTGAGGCCGGCTAACCCGCAACCATGACGAGCCTGTGAACCTCCCTCCGGCTAATCTAGAACATGGTGGCCCGGCCATCCTGTTTGCCGCCGAGTTCATCGAGCAAATTGGTGTTCCCTTGCCGGCCTCGCCCTGGTTGCTGGCCGGAGGTGTCCTGATTGGCTCTGGTAAATTGAATTGGCTTGCCGCAGTGGCCGCCGCCACTTTTGGCTCGTTGCTGCCTGAGTTATTTTGGTTTTATTTGGGCCGCCACAGTGGTCATCGCGTCTTAAACCTGCTCTGTCGCATTTCGCTGGAACCGGATGCCTGCGTTCGGCAAACAAAGGACCTCTACACGCGATACGGAGCGGCTGGTTTGGTGTTTGCCAAATTCGTCCCGGGCTTGAGCACGTTGGCCCCGCCGCTGGCTGGCTATTCCGGGTTGAGCACCGCCGACTTTCTCTTGTTCGATGGGTTCAGTTCCCTGCTCCATGCCGGAGGTTTCATTCTGGTCGGCTTTCTGTTCCGCCGTCAGTTGGAGCAAATCCTGCGCGCGCTCGCCGGACTCGGAGCAGGCGCGCTTGTTCTCCTGGCCGGTTCGGTTCTGCTTTATCTTGGCTACAAGTATTTCAACCGGCAAAGGTTGCTCAAGCAGTTGCGGATGGCTCGAATTACCGTGGATGAATTGCGTCAAAAACAGATGGCTGGAGAGCAGCCCGTGATTCTGGATCTCCGGTCGATGGTTGAGCTGGAACGCGATCCTTCTCTGATCAGCGGCGCTCTGCACATGTCCTTGGAAGAACTTCAGCGCCGGAATCAAGAGATCCCCCGAGACCGAGACATTATTTTGTATTGTTCCTGTCCAAACGAGGTGACCAGCGCCCGCGTCGCCTTGCAGTTGCGGCAGGAAGGCGTCTTGAGAGTCCGGCCTTTGCTGGGCGGATTTGATGCCTGGCGCAAACGCAATTATCCAACTGAACTGAAAGCGGGCGGAAAGCAGACCTCTATTGGCCATGCAGCGATACCTAATTCAATGGTCCAACCGCCGGTTGACCTTGGCACCCGGTTATAAAGTCGGAGCAACGAAATATTAATCCGGGCCCGGCTTTGGACAAAACAATACTCGAGAGTATCTTGATTTTTACCGATTAGGCCAGACCGACTAATGAAAACAGAATCAAAGATTGTTCTTTCCGTTCTTGATCTTGCAGGCGTGCGGGAAGGCGGAACCGTGTCCGAAAGTTTTCGCAACACGGTCAAGCTAGCTCAAGCCGCCGAGGCCTGGGGTTATCGGCGGTTTTGGCTGGCGGAGCATCACAATATGGCGGGCATCGCCAGTGCCGCCACTTCCGTCTTGATTGGCCATGTGGCGGGCGCCACCAGCTCAATCAGGGTTGGGTCCGGAGGCATCATGCTGCCCAATCATGCGCCCTTGGTGATCGCGGAACAATTCGGCACGCTTGAAGCCCTTTATCCGGGTCGGATTGATCTGGGTCTTGGTCGCGCCGTTGGGGGAGATGCCTTCACCGCCCAGGTGCTCGGCCGCAGCCCGAACGCTGGCGACCACTTCCCGGAATTGGTGCAGGAATTGATCCGCTATCTTGGTCCCGTTTCACCTCACCAGCGAATTCAAGCCGTCCCTGGTAGTAACTCCAATGTGCCGGTCTGGCTGCTCGGCTCCAGCACCTTCAGCGCACATCTGGCGGCCACCCTGGGTTTGCCGTTCGCTTTCGCCGGTCAATTCGCGCCACGGTTGATGCTTGATGCCATCGAGCTCTACCGCGAATTTTTCAAACCTTCGGCAGCGCTGAGTCAGCCCTATGTGATGGTCGGATTGCCCGTGGTGGCGGCGGATTCCGATCAGCAGGCGGCTTATCTCGCCACGTCCGCCCGGCAGCGGATTCTACGGCTGATTCGCGGCCAGCCCATTTTTACGCCACCACCGGTTCGCGGCATGGACGGACTTTGGAACCTCGAAGAACAACAGGCCGTCGAAGCCCACTTGGGCGCGGCGGTGATCGGTGGTCCCGCCGCCGTGAAGCAAAAATTATTACATTTCCTAAAACTCACCAGCGCGGATGAATTCATGTTGTATTCGGACTTTTACCGGCTGGAAGACCGATTGCGCTCGTATGAAATTGTGGCCGGCCTTTTTTTGAAACCAACCATCCAAAATAATTAATATGGAATATCGACAACTCGGCGGTTCGGGACTCAAAGTCCCCGTTTTGACACTCGGCACCGGCACCTTCGGCGGCAAGGGCGAACTCTTTTCGGCGTGGGGAGGCAGCGGTGTCCCCGAAGCCACACGGCTCGTGGACATCTGTCTTGAGGCCGGCCTCACCATGTTCGACAGCGCGGATATTTATTCGGCCGGCCTGGCCGAGGAAATCCTGGGCCAAGCCATCGCCGGCCGGCGGGACCGGGTCCTCATCTCCACCAAGGCCACCTTTCGACTGGGCGACGGGCCGAATGATGTCGGCTCCTCGCGCTTTCATTTAATCCGCGCCGTCGAGGGCGCCCTCAAGCGGCTCGGCACCGATTACATAGACCTGTTTCAACTGCACGGTTTCGATGCCGTCACTCCCATCGAGGAAACCGTGAGCACGCTCGACGATCTCGTGCGCGCCGGAAAAATCCGTTACCTCGGCTGTTCGAATTTCTCCGGCTGGCATTTGATGAAGTCGCTCGCCGTCGCCGATAAATAAGGTTACTCGCGCTACGCCGCGCACCAGGCGTATTACTCGCTGGTGGGCCGCACCTACGAATGGGAATTAATGCCCCTGGCTCTCGACCAAAAAGTCGGCGCGGTCGTCTGGAGTCCGCTGGGGTGGGCCAAACTCACCGGCAAAATCCGGCGTGGTCAGCCTTTGCCGCCGGTGTCGCGCCTGCAATCTAAACTCAATGTCGATG